>Ga0302120_10000344_pt1 | contig 20299 bp, 18 predicted proteins | sample AG5_Bottom_MG_FD_203118 | JGI IMG/M metagenome (GOLD analysis project Ga0302120, IMG submission 203118) | Marine microbial communities from Western Arctic Ocean, Canada - AG5_Bottom | ecosystem: Environmental > Aquatic > Marine > Oceanic | place: Canada: Western Arctic Ocean | collected 2017-10-01 | reverse complement strand
CTGACCGAGGCATGGGGCATGCCAATGCCCCGAGTGCAACTGGAGATGGTCTACAGGCGCTACCAGTTCTTAGCCGAACTCGTCGGCTCGGGACGACTACTCGAAGTTGGTTGTGGGGCGGCGCTAGGGAACGGGATTCTGACGAGGGAAGCGGGCATCGTCGTGTCGTCCGATTTCGATCTCGAAAATCTCTGTTCTGCCCGAAACCATGTCAGTGGCTTGCTCGGATGTTCTGACGCGGAGGCATTGCCGTTCGCCGGAGACTCGTTTGATGTGGTTGCCGCCTGCGAGATGATCTATTACGTCCAGAATCAGAAGCGGTTTGTCAGTGAGGCTCGGCGCGTGCTTCGGCCAGGCGGTCGGCTGTTCGTTACGGTCGCGAATCCCGAGCGCCCGGGCTTCCACCATTCGCCCATGAGCACCCATTACCCGACAGCAGGTGATCTCAGCGAGATGTTGACGGAACAGGGCTTCATCCCTGAGTTGTATGGAGTCTTTCCCCTCGGTAGGTCTATGCGAGCGCGACTCTTCCGGCTGTTGGCGAGCGTCGCTTCCAAGTTGCAGTTGGTGCCCAGGACACTTGCCGGCCGGGGAATGTTGAAGCGATTGCTCGTTGGCGAGTTGTCACCCTTTGGGGGATTTGAGGGGATCGACGACGGTGACGTTGCGCAACCGGTGCCGATCGATCCGTCACAGGAGGTCCGCTTCCACCAGGTCCTCTATGCAGTCGGTCGTCTCGAGGGATGAGGGTCTGGCTGGTTCAGGGTGGTGAGCCACTTGCCATTGATCCAGGTTCGCCTCGGCTCATGCGCTACAGCATGCTGGCCGAAGAACTTGCCCGCCGGGGTCACGAGGTCGTCTGGTGGACATCTGCATTCGACCACTACCGCAAGCAGATGCGTGAGGTGGCGCGTCAGAGCGTTTCGGTTGGTGGAGACGAGTACATAATCGTCACCCTTCGTGCAATCGGCTATCGGGCCCACGTCTCACTGCGGCGGATGGTGGACCAGTGGTGGACAGGGCGTGATCTGCGGCGGCGTTCCCGCCGGGAACGCTCTCCTGACGTCATCTGCTGTGGTCTGCCGACACTCGAACTCGCCACGGCCTCTCGGGCGTTGGGCCGCCGTCACGGTTGCCCGGTCGTTCTCGATATTCGCGACCTGTGGCCCGACATCTTCGTCGATGTCGTTCCTGAGCGGTTGAGACCGTTGGCGAGACCCCTGTTCCGTCCTATGGAGAGAATGGCGAATCGAAGTTGCGAATCTGCGGCCGCCATCATCGGGATTACCGATGAGTTCGTGCAATGGGGCGTTGATCGAGCCGGACGCGACCGCACCGACAGAGACTTGGCCGTTCCCCTCGCGTGCGTCAGGCCTGAGGCGGGGATCGTCGAGGATGCGTTCTGGGAGGGGATCGGCGTTGACCCCAGGCGTCCGATCGTCGCATTTGTCGGAAGTTTCAACCGGAACTTCGACTTTGCACCGGTGGTGGATGCCGCCCGCCGATGGTCACGTCAGGAACCAGAAGTGCAGTTCGTCTTCTGTGGCACCGGACCGCATTTGAAAGTTGTCGAGGAGATGGCTGCTGGTCTGTCGAACGTGGTGTTGCCGGGCTGGTTGGAGGCTCCGCAGTTGGCGGCCCTGCTCCAGTCGGCAACGATCGGCATAGCGCCGTATGTACCTAGTTCGAGTTTCCTTGCGAGCATCCCGAACAAGGTCATCGAGTACCTGTCTCATGGCCTGCCGGTCGTCTGCTCGCTGGAACAAGGCGTGGTGGGCCGGTTGCTCGCTACCCAGGATTGTGGGGTTATGTACTCGCCAGAGGTGGAGGGTTCATTCGATATGGCACTTCGCCGGACACTTGGAGATGCCGCGAAGGGAACCTCCATGGGAACAGCGGCTCGACGCGTGTTCGAGGAGAACTTCGACAGCCGAGAGGTCTATGGCCGCATGGCAGGCCTGCTCGAGGAGTTGGCTGCTAGTCGCGCGACGTGACGATCGTGTCCCTACCGGGCGGAGGGATGGGCTGAAGGGGTTCCTCGCGCCGTGCGATCGTGACGAGTGCAGGATCAGCACCACGTCGCTCGATCGCTCCTGCGACGCCTGCCAACGCCCGACGTCGGCTCAGGGCGCTCATGACGGTCAGGACGATGACCTGTAGGTCCAGGGCCCGCGTGTGGTTCTCGACGTAGAACAGCCCCAGTCGGTTCTTTCCGGGGCGGATGAGTTGGTTGTAGGCGATGTCGGGGTCGTCCTGCCCTTGGAGGATCTCGCCCTCGTCGGCGAAGACGATCGACGCCAGGTCCGTGATTCCGGGCCGAATGCTGAGGAGTCGTTTCTCCTCCGTGCTGTAGAGCCGTACCTCGCGCTCGACGTTCGGTCGCGGTCCTACGAGGCTCATCTGTCCGCGGAGCACATTCCAGAGTTGGGGGAGTTCGTCGAGCTTCGTCCGACGAACCAAACGGCCGATGGCGGTGATGCGGACGTCGTCGCTGGAGGTCGAATCGACGCCGCTCTTGTCGGCATTGACCGCCATCGAGCGGAACTTCACCATTCGGAAGAAACGTTCGTCACGGCCCACGCGGTCGGCGACGTAGAAGGGCGACCGCCGGTCCTGCAACCAGATCAGCACCGAGACGATCAGGAGGACGGGCGAGAGGGCAATCAGCCCGAGCAGTGCGACGATGAAGTCGATGGGTCGCTTCATGGAACCAATCTCGAGGCCAGAATTCAGGCAACCGTGCCACGTACGGCGTTGCACAGGTCGTCGACGGTGGGGTAGTAGGCGGCCTCGAGTGGACCACTCGTCGGAGCCGGTGCCTCGACGAGGTTGATCCTCTGAGGCGATGCTGCGAGGCAGCCTGCCTCGACGGATTCGACTACGCCGGCGATCACCTCGGCGGCGATGCCGCAGGAGCGCCAATCACCCTCAGCGACGACCAGTCGCCGGGTCTTGGAGACACTTTCGAGGACAGGTGACAGGTCGAGTGGGTTGAGTATCCGAAGGTCGATCACCTCGCAGTCGATGCCTTCCTCGGCGAGTACGTCCGCGGCCTCGAGCGCCAGGCGAGTCGTCCACGAGACGCCGACGAGGGTGAGATCGCTTCCGGTCCTTTGGACGAGAGGGCCCTGGTCGGCGAGCGCAATCGGCAACGGATCGGTCACGTCGCTCTCGAGGTCGTAGAGCCATCGATCGTCGATGTAGACGACGGGGTCGTCACTGCGAATCGCGGCGACCAGGAGGTCCTGGGCATCCTGCGGGGTCGCCGGCACCACGACGCGAAGGCCCGGGATGTGGGCGAACCAGGAATAGAGGCTCTGGCTGTGCTGGGCACCCTGCTCGCCGCCCCGGTTGATGATGAGGCGGAACACGGCCGGCACCGGGGCCTCGCCGCCGAACATCGAGTTCCACTTGGCCGCCTGGTTGACGATCTGGTCGACGGCGAGCAGTGCGAAGTCGACCCTCGGGTGCGTCACGACAGGTCGGTAGCCGCACTGGGAGGCGCCGATGGCAGCACCGGTGACCGCCAACTCGCTGACCGGGGTGTCGATGACGCGCTCGTAGCCGAACTGCTTCTCGAGATTGGTCATCGAGTTGCCGACATACCAGGGGCTCCAGAGCCCCTGTCCGAGCAGGATGACCGAGGGGTCCTCTGTCATCGCATACTCGAATCCGCGTCGGATTGCCTCGCCGTACTGCATCTACACGTTCCTGTTGTCGTGGTGGACGACGCCGATCAGGTCCTCGAGGGGCGGGTGGTCTGCCGCCCGCGCCGCCTGGAGCGCAGCCTCTACGGATTCGACAACGTCCCGATCGATCGCGTCGATGCCGTCCTGGTCCAACAGGCCCCTCTGCAGTGCTCCTTCGACGAGCCGCTTGATCGGGCCGCGCTGGTGCCAGGCAGCGAGGTTGTCCGTGCGTTCAACGCCGACGTCTTCGTCCTCACGATGGCCGACGTGTCCCCGCCACCGGTAGGTCACAGCCTCCAGGAGGGCCGGACGTCGCTGTTCCCGGGCCATGCCGACCAACTCCCCCATCTGGTGGTCCACCTCGATGATGTCGTTGCCGTCGATCGTCCGCGTGATGATGTCGTGTGCCTCGGCGAAGCGGGCCGTGCGGTCGGTCGGTTGGCGATCGCTGATGTGGAGGTGGCTGGAGTAGAGGTTGTTCTCGACCACGAAGATCACCGGGAGGGCCTGTGAGGCGGCCAGGTTGAGCGACTCGTGGAAGACCCCTTCCTCAGTGGCGCCGTCGCCGAGGAAGCTCACCGCGACGCTGTCGCCGCCATCGAGTTTCATCGCCAGCGCGGCACCGACGGCCATGGGAACCGTTGCCGCGACGATCGGGACTGTTCCCATGAGGCCGCGGCTGGCATCGCGCAGGTGCATGCTGCCGCCGAATCCCCGAGAGCATCCGGTGACCTTGCCGAGCACCTCTGCCATGAGTTCGTCGATCGAGCCGCCGAGCGCGAGGAAGTGGCTGTGGCTCCGGTGTGCTCCGAAGGAGGGGTCGGTGGGGCGGAGGTGTCCGGCGACTCCCACCGCCACAGCCTCCTGTCCGATGCCGAGATGGCAGGGGCACCGGGCCTCGCCGGACTCCACCAGTCGTCCGATCGACTCTTCTGCCCGTCGGATCAGGAGCATCGAGTGGAGCCACTGTTCCGCCCGGTTGGAGTCGATGTCCTCAAGGCGGATCGGCTCGTTGAACTTGGTCGGGTCGACGAGCGGTCCGAGTCTCGATGTGTGGGTGCCGGTCATGCGCGGTAGAAGCCCCTGATCTGGGTGATGACGATGTCGACTTCAGTGTCCGTCAGCATCGAGTTCATGGGAAGGAGCAGGCACCGCGTGAACAGTTCGTCGGTCCTGGGCAGGTCGAACGTGAAGCCGAGCTCCTCGAACTGGTGGACCGGGGTGCCGTTCCACTGGATGAGGGTTCCGATCCCATGGTTGCTGAGGTGGGTCCTGAGGCCGTCGCGGTCTCGTGCCTCGATCTCGTAGTTCTGGTAGGCGTCGAAGTGGTCCGGGTCCACATCGGGGGCCGGCGGGAGGACGAGTTGCTCGAGGTCACCGAGGCCGTCCTCGTAGGCGGCGGCGATCGACCGGCGACGTTCGATCTCTTCGTCCAGTCGCTCGAGGCGGACCAGGAGGACGGCGGCCTGGAGGTTGTCGAGCCTGCTGTTCACCCCCCAGCCGACGACGTGCCCGTCCTCGTTCCTGCCGTGGTCGCCTAGGAGGCGGACTTGCCTGGCGACCTCGTCGTCGTTGCATACGACGGCGCCTGCATCACCGAATGAACCGAGGGTCTTCGCCGGGTAGAAACTGTAGGTGCCGGCGATTCCGAACGTACCGGCCATCCGGCCCCTGAACCTCGATCCGACGCCCTGTGCGGCGTCTTCGACGACGACGAGGCCATGTCGGTCGGCGATGGCTTGGATCTGGTCCATGTCGGCGGTGCGGCCGTTGAGTTGGACCGGCAACAGGCAGGAGGTCCGGGGGGTGATGGCGGCCTCTACGGCATCCGGGTCGATCAGGTGATCGTCGGCGCACTCGACTAGGACAGGCGTAGCTCCGACGAAATGCACCGAAGCGGCAGTGGCTATGTAGGTGTGGGACGGCAGGATGACCTCGTCTCCCGGGCCAATGCCCGTGGCCCGCAGTGCGAACATGATGGCATCGGTGCCGTTGGCGACGCCGATGGCGTGTGGAGCGTCGACGAAGTCGGCGAGGGCTGACTCGAACTGGTCGTTCTCGGCCTGGAGGATGAACGCACCCCGATCGAGGACGTCGGCCATGGTCGACTGATAGGAATCTGCGTACATGGAGTACATGGCGCCGTAGTTGAAGAAGGGGACGGGCATGAGACGCCTAGCGTGTTGGCACGGCGGTCGGGGTTTGATCAGGGTGATTCGATCAACTGCAGGACAACCGTAGAGTTGGGACACGTGAAGGATACTGACCGGATTCAGCGGAGGCTCGCACAGGTGCAGGACGGGCCGCGTCGACAGCAGGTCTCAAGTCGGCTGGGGGTCTTGTTCGCCATCCTCCTGCTTCAAGTCTTGGTCGCGTGGACCTATGTGGAGTACGTCTCACCGCTTTACGGCTACATGGGCTTTGTCTCAAGATCTGTCTCTCTCCCCCACGTTGCGGTCTCGATCGCGATCGGCAGTATTCCGGTTATCTGGTTGCCTCTCCGACCGAACACGCCGAGTCAACTGTTGTTGTGGGTGTTGCAGATTCTCGTGGTCTGCTCGTCATGTGCACTGGGACCGTTGCTTCCGCACAGGGGCGTCTGGGAGACCATCGGATGGGCACTCTGGAACGTCGCATGCATGGCTGCGGTCTCGTTGGTTCTGGTTCTGCCGACCATGAACCTGACCTCCCTCCACATGAGCGCGAAGACAGGACGTCGCGTCTTCTACGGGAGTTTTTTGTTCGTGTTCGGGTTTCTCTTCACCAAGTTCGGTTGGCCGAACCCGGACATCGCACTGTCCACGGCACAGCTCAGGAGATTGGAGTTCAGGGTTTCGCTAGAGGGTGGCGGCATGATCGCCGGTTATCTGGTCGTCTGGCTACAGACGCTCTTCGCTCCGATGGCGATCATGAGTGGCCTCTGTCGCAGGCGTCCCGTGTTCGCCCTCGTGGGTTGTACTGCTGTGCTCTGGGTGTACATGTTGCAGGGGACGCGTACCTCTCTCATCGTGATCCCGCTCGGGCTCGTCTTCTGGCTTGCGCTTTCCCGAGGTGCGAGCGCACTGGTGTATGTGTGGGGAGCGATTGCGTTGTTGGCGCTGAGCTTGGGCACCTACGTGGCGACGAATTCCCTGATGGTCCTGAACCTCGTCGCCAAGCGGATCTTTGTGGTTCCAGGTGCACTGGGAGCCATCTACTTCGACTTCTTCGCTGGCGGTGAGCCCGCTCTCTACCGCGACAGTTTCGGCTCGATCTTGTCAGAAAGTCCCTATCCGATGGAGATTCCGAGCATGATCGGAGCGACCTACCTTGGTAGCGCCGAGACCAACGCCAACGTGAACGTTTTCGCCGACGCGTTTGCACAACTCTGGCTTGCAGGCCTCCTGCTCCCGGTCGTCCTGGCGCTCGTGTTCTGGCTTCTGGACTCCGTCACCAAGCGTCTCCATATTCCTGCTGTGGTCGGTTCGCTGAGTCTCTTGTCTCTTGCGCTGGTGAACACCGGGTCGACCAACTGGCTGGCGACCAGTGGGATGGCGGTTGCACTCGGGATCTACTGGTTGGCCGGCCCTGGCCTGTTTCCGGTTTCGGTAGACGAACCGGATGATCGCCGGGGAAAGGCGATTCCGATCAGGAAGACATGGCCCAGCATGGTCGATCCGTAGCCGAGGATCGATGCAATGGCGGCTCCGGTGACGCCGTGGTCCCCGATGAGCACCAACAGCGCAACAAGCCCGACCACAAATCCGATGGTCTCGACGACTACCGCTCGTGACGGCTGTCCCAGGCCTCGAATCGTTTCTTGGAGGATGTCTGCGACTCCCCGGATCGTTGCGGCCATGACGAGGAGCTGGGCGGCGGTAGTGCCATGGCGAAACCCCGGGCCCATGAGGGTGGGAAACAGCCAACCGGTCAATGGCAGGACCGAGGCAAGGACCACCGCAACCAACAGGAGCGTGCTGAGGAAAAGGCGTACTGCGATCGGGCGCCAATCATCCGCTGCGGCCACACGCGGCATTGTCACCTTGGCGAGGGCCTGGAAGGGGAAGCCAGCAATCAGGCTGAAGCTCACAGCTGCCGTGTAGACGCCGAGGTCGGAACGACTCACCAAGCTGATCATGAGGACCTGGTCGAGTCTGGAATTGAGGACATAGGGAACGGTGATGAGGCTGCTCGGAAGCCCGTAGCGAAGAAGCCGGCGCTGGAAGTTCTCCCACATCGGTGGCTCTTCATTGGAATACCGATTGATCAGCCTGGTGGCCCAGACAGCAATGATGATCTGTGCGCCGATGAAGGTGAGCGTCAGTCCACGAATGTTGTGGGAATCGAAGACGATCGCCGTCAGGAGGATCAGCAGCCAGGCGCCTGCTATCGAGATCCGAAAGGTCCCCCAGAGCCTCGAGTAGCCCAGTGCACGGAGGGGTTGGTGACAGACCGCGAAGACGGCGAAGGCGAAGGCGACCGGCATGTTCAGCTGTGCGCTGAGTCGGGTTGTCGGGTCTTCGATCACGTAGTGGAGGAGCACCACGCCAACGACAAACGTCGCCGTTGCACCGAAGCAGGCGATTCTTAGCGACTCCTGCACGATCGACCGGGTTGCAGAGGGCTGCTTTGCTGAGAAATAGAGTGCGGCTTCGCCCATACCCAGGCCGCCAAGAGCGGCGAGAAGGTTTGGTATGGACCAGACGGCTGCGAGTTCACCCCGTCCGGCAGGCCCGAGCAGGCGGGCGGCGATTGTGCTCGTCAGGAAGCCAAGGGATCCCAAGATGAGTTGGGTCGTCAACATGGAGACGAAGGCACTCCGGAGGCCCTCATCGCGGCCGGGGAGCGGTTTGGGTCGTTGTCCTGCTGACATCCCTAGCCTCAAGGCTTGGAGTCGGTCAATTGGAAATGATCAGGACGCCATCGCAGTCGATCCCAGAGACCTCGAATTCTCTGACGATTTCGCTGAGGGCTGACAGGCGAGTCTCACCTGCGCTGACCACGATGACGGATTGGGTAGCCAATCGCCCAATGGCGACTGCAGCAGCGAGGTCTTCCACCGCCGGCGTTGTTGCGAGTATGGCAATTCCTGGAGATTTCGCGATCTGTTCGGCGGCCACCGCAAGCGTTTCAGAGAGCGTCTTTTCCTTGGTCGTGGTTACGAAACTCTCTGAGCGAAGGCTGAGCGAGTTCAGCGCTTCTGCGAGGCCTGATGAAATGGCCGTCAGGTCGAAACTGCCCGGTGCACCGACTAATTGGATTGCTTGATCGCCGGAAGAATCCAGTCCTCCGGTGGCCGCCGCCGCCAGTCCGATGAATCGATTTGAGCCGGTCGTTGTATCCAACGAGCGGATGATCTCGATGAACCTTGGGACGAAGACAGCTCGTTCGATGTCCTCTGCGCTGAGAATGCGAGGCTCGAAGAAGCGTCGTACGATCGTTGTTGCGCCTGCCAGAACGATGCCGAGGATGAGGCCAAGTAATCCGAACGTGATTGGTGATGCCACGTCGGTTTCTTTGGGGATACCAAATTGGGAAGGATTCGTGATCCCGCCCGTGTCGCTGAGTCGGACCTGGTCAAGTCCGGCAAGCACTCGCTGGTGGCCGAGCAGTTCCGTGTACACCATGAACGTCTCGACCCCGGTGTTCGCAGACGAGGAGGACTGCAGGAGGTCGAGTTCCGACAGGAGGTAGGCGACGCGTGCCTCGGTGGCCGTTCCGATTCGATCTAGGTTCGACTGGAACTCAGTTCGGTGTCTTTGGAGGACCCGGTCGAGGATCTGATGCGCCAGCGTTCTGGCGACCTCTTCGTGTTCGTCGACGACAACGACAACCACCCGGTTCTCCGAGGGAGTGTCTATGGAGACAAGACCGGTCAGCCAACGCTCGTTGTGGTGCGTCAATAGGTCCACTTCTAGTTCACTGGCGATGACGTAGGTTTCAAAGGCTGGAAAGATGCTCGCTGGGGCTCCGAGTAGCAGTGCGATATCTCGGTCGCCTGAGTCGCCGATCCAGTAGCCGACCTGAACCTTCGGCTCTCGAAGAAGCGCTGTCAGGCCTCCGACTAGTAGGGCACAAAGCACCGCTACCACCACGATGAATCGGAAACGCAGACGGATGGCCGTCAGGTACTCGGTGATGTCGGGTGGCTGGATCACGCTGGGCCTCGAACGTCGCAATACGAAACCGCGAGGTTAGCAGCGGCCGTGTTGGGCTGGTTCTTGTCGTCGGTCACTGGACTTCGAATCGCCAGATCGGATCTAGTGTCACGAGTCCCGAGAGTTCGCTTCCCGCGCTGGGGAGCACGTCGAACGAAAGCGCCGGCGTCATGCCGTCGTAGACGTGGAGCAGTTCTGCATCGCGGAGCGTGAGGTCGACGTCGTAGGTGCCTGGTAGCAGCGAGAGGGCATTGACCGCCATCCAGAAGCGTGCTTGACCATTGATTCGACCGGTCTGGAGCTTGACGTCGCGGGTACCCGGACCTGTAACCAGGGTGCCGTCCGCCAGTCGGATCGAGAGGCAGATGTGGAGGTCTTCGACGGGGCCTTTGGCCTCAACGTCGAATCGAAGTTCGACCATGTCGCCTGTTCGACACTGTTTGAGGATGTTGCCCGCCGGGTCGGTGAGGGCCGCCGTGGTCAGGCGCACTTCGCCGGTTCCGATCCTCGCGGTTTCACGGTCGTCCGGCGAGGACCCCCGGTACTGATCGACAACTTCGCGGGGTTGGCCGATCGCTCGGATCTTTCCATTCTCCAGCCAGACGATCCGGTCGCAGATGTCGAGGAGCGTGGGCATCGAATGGCTGACTGTCACGATCGTCTTTCCGGCGTCCCGAAACTCAGCCAGTTTCGACAGGCATGTGCGCTGGAAGGCTTCGTCGCCGACTGCCAGAACCTCGTCGATCACGAGAATGTCAGGATCGACGTGGGCTGCGACGGAGAATCCGAGGCGCATGTACATGCCTGATGAGTAGTTGCGAACCGGTGTGTCGATGAACTTCTCGAGACCGGCGAACGCCACGATCTCGTCCATCCGCTGGTCGACCTCCCGACGGGAGAGGCCGAGCACCAGGCCGTTCACGTGGACGTTCTCGCGCCCGGACAGGTCCGGGTGGAAGCCTGTCCCGAGTTCGAGCATCGATGCGACCATTCCCCGGGTGTGGACGGTGCCGCGGTCGGGTTTCAGGATTCGGGCAAGGCACTTGAGCAGGGTCGACTTGCCGGACCCGTTGTGTCCGATGATTCCGACCGACTCGTGTGCGTCGATGCAGAGCGAGACGTCTTGCAGCGCCCAGAGCTCGGTGAAGCGGGAACGCTTCCGTTCGAGGACAGTCGCCTTCAGGCTGCGGTTGCGCTCCTGGTAGAGGCGGAAGAGCTTGGAAACACCCTCGAGGCGGATGGTGGACACTGGATCAGAGTTCTTCGGCGAATCGTGGGGAGAGCCGGTGAAACGCACTCAGGCCGATGAAGATGCTGGCGGCGGACCAGCACGCCATGACCGCCAGGTCGAAGGCGGTCGGTCCCCGGAGGTCGTAGACGAGGTTGCGGATCGAGGAGACGAACGCCGTGATCGGATTGAGCCTCACGATCGTCTGTAGCCGTTCGGGAAGGAGTCCGATCGGGTAGACGATGGGGGCGGCGAAGAAGCCGAGCTGGGTACAGATCGACCACAGGTACTGCAGGTCCCGGAAGTACACGTAACTGGCCGCGAGAACCAACGTGATTCCGACCGTGAAGACCGTTAGGCACGCGATGATCGCGACCAACGGCGGCAGCCACGGCAGGACCATGTTCCCGGCGAACAGGAGGAGGCCGAGCAGAAGGGCGAGTTCCAGGGCGAAGGTCACGACCTGCGCACCGACGAACCCGAACACGAGCGTTTTCCTGTCGAAGGAGACGTTCTTGACGAGTCCCTGGTTGTCGACGATCGCGCGCATTCCCATGGTCGTCGTGTTGGCGAAGAACAGCCAAGGGAGAAGACCGCAGAGGACCCAGAGCGCGAAGACGTCGAGGCCGCTCGGGTCACCAGGACCAGGGGTGAACTTGAGCAGGTACCGGAACACGAGGGCATAGACCGCGATCGACATCAGCGGGTGTATCAATGACCAGAGCATCCCGAGTCGGGACCGCCGGTAGCGGCCGCGAAGCTCGCGTTGGACGATCGCCCCGAGGAGTTCGCGGGACGTGAACAGGCCGGTCATGCGTATCTTCCGCATCAGGCGTCGAGTTGGCTGCGGTGGTCGGAGGAGGCGCCCTGCTGCCTGTCGATGTCCTCGAAAATCAGCAACCAGCGCCGTTTCCAGAGCGGAAGGCGATCCTGGTCCCAATTGGAGATCGTCGGATCCGCGTGGCGACGGTAGTAGAGGTCCTCTTCGTTGAGGTTGTCCGGGTCGAGGTACCAGGGCGTGTGGCACGCGACGTAGGGAGGGCCCGTTCGAAGCGCCCGCTGGTGGTCCGGGGTGCCGGGCTCCCGGTACATGGCGAACGTCGTGTCGATCTCTGCCCGGTAGACCTCGGGTTCCACTTCCTCCCTCCAGAAGCGCTGCTCCCATTCACACACCTGGTCACGGTGGGGATAGTGGTCGGGCAGGTCGTCGATCCGAAGGCCGAAGCCGACCTTGTCGATGTCGCGGTACCTTCGGAGGAGCTTGTGGAAGTGCTTGAGGACGTCTGGGGGACAGGCCATGTCAGGGACGACGTCGGCGTCGGTGACGATGTAGTGGCGGCCGCGGGCGTTGCGTTGGACGGTGCCGCTCAGCCAGGGAGATCGGTGTCCGAGGTTGTGTTCGAGCCGAACCACATGGTGGGGCGACGCCTCGAGGTACCGGAGCAGCGGTGGGTAGGTCGAGGCGTTGTCGATCAGCCAGATCTCCGACTGTCCGATCGACTCGAGCCAGCCGACCAGTTGACCCAGGGGTGTGACGCGGTCGCGCACGATGATGAAGATGGGGAACTGCCTAGCCACGGCGTCGTCCCAGGCGCTTCGTGGTTCGTAGCGAATGCAGCGGAGCGAGGAGCCGCGCCTTTGGAGAGCGAAGCTGGTTCGAGACATCTTGGCGAAGCAGGTCGCGCTCGCGCTCTGCCTCCACCAACTCGTCCATCTGGGACTCCATGATGGCCGTGAGTTCCTTGATGCGTTCTCGGAGGTGCTCGTTGTCGGCGTGGAGTTGGTCGGCGGTTGCCGCCAGTTCCTCAAGCGAGGTTTGAAGGTCCTCGGCATCAGCGAAACCGTCGTCAGGCAACGGGTTCCCTTCCGCCTGCCGACAGATTCTGATTCATGATCGGCATGCCGGAAGCCTAGGTCCTGTCGGTTGTCGTGGTGGTAGGGGTCAGGCGACGTGCTGCCAGTGCCCGAGCATGTCGACGAGAGCTTCGTGATGGTGCCTCAGTGGAGGTGGTCCGGTGGTCCCGGCCACGGAGCTCGCCAACACAGAGTTGACAGGTCGGGCCGCAGGGCGAATCGGGTTCTGCGCTGACGTCTCGATCGGTTGGACCCGGCTCGGGTCGTGTCCGGATGTCCGTGCCACCTCGGTGGCGAACTCGTACCAGGTCACGGGTCCGGAGTTGGTTGCGTGAACCGTGCCCGGGTGGTGTTCTTCGACCTGGTTCCTGATCACCTCGGCCAGGTCGCCGGTGAAGGTCGGGCAGCCCCGTTGGTCGTCGACGAAGTGCAGGTCGTCGGATCCGGACAGGAGGTCGAGGATCGTCGTGAGGATGTTCGGCCTGTGGGGTCCCATCAACCAGGAGGTCCGAACGACGGTGTCGGAGTCTCGACAGGCCTGTTCGCCGGCCAACTTCGAGGCGCCGTAGACGGAGAGCGGATTGGGTTCGTCGTCCTCGACGTAGGGCCCGGGCTTGGTGCCGTCGAACACGTAGTCGGTCGAGATCTGGATCAGGCGTCCGCCGAACTCGTCGAGCCCGGCCACCAGGTTCGCTGGGCCCCCGGCGTTGACACGGTGGGCGCGCTCGGGATCGGTCTCGCAGCCATCGACGGCGGTCCAGGCCGCGCAGTTCACGACCACGTCGGGTCCGAGGGCCGCGACTCTGTGCCTGACGGCCGCAGCGTCACCGACATCGAGTTCGGCGTGGGTCAGGCCGGTCACCGTGTGGTCCGGTCCGAGCAAGGCGACGACGTCGATACCGAGTTGTCCACCGGCGCCGGTGACGAGGACCTTCATGCGACGTTGGTCCGCAGGGGCTGCCACCACTCGGGATGCGATCGGTACCAGTCGACGGTCTGGACGATGCCCTCCTCGAGAGATCGCCGGGGAGACCAGCCGAGGGTCCGGATCCGGGCTGCGCTGAGTGAGTAGCGACGGTCGTGTCCCAACCGGTCCTCGACGAACTCGATCGCCTCGGGGCCCTTGCCCATCGCAGCGAGGATGAGGTGGGTGAGGTCCAGGTTGGTCGTCTCTTGGCCGGCTCCGATGTTGTAAACCTCGCCGGTGGCGCCCCGGCGGAGCACGAGGTCGATGGCCGCACAGTTGTCCTCGACGTGGCACCAGTCCCGGACGTTGAGTCCGTCACCGTAGACCGGCACGGGCCGACCCTCGAGGAGGTTGGTGACGAACAGCGGAATGATCTTCTCCGGGTACTGGTAGGGCCCGTAGTTGTTGGAGGAGCGTGTGATGACGACCGGCAGTCCGTGGGTGTGGTGGTGGGCGAGTGCTATGAGGTCTGAGCCGGCCTTTGACGCCGAGTAGGGGGAAGTCGGTGCCAACGGGCTGGACTCGGTGAAGGATTCGGCCTCGGTCGAGCCGTAGACCTCGTCCGTGGAGACGTGCACGAACCTCTCGATCTCGGATCTGCCTGCTACATCGCAGAGGACATTGGTTCCGTCGCAGTTCGTGCGCACGAAGGCATCGGGTTCGACGATCGAACGGTCTACGTGGCTCTCGGCAGCGAAGTGGACGACGGCGTCGTGTTCCGGCATCACCGAGGCGACGAGTTCCCGGTCGCAGATGTCGCCGTGGACGAACCGGAGGCGGGGGTCGGCGTCGAGGTTGGCCCGGTTGCCGGCGTAGGTCAGGGCGTCGAGGATCGTCACCTGGTCGTCGCTAGTCGCCAGGACGTGCTTCGTGAAGTTGCTGCCGATGAAGCCGGCACCACCGGTGACGAGGAGGCGCATCAGGACATCCGTGGGCGGAGGGCCTCCGCCAAGTCGACACGTCGCGGGTTGGCCCGGTCCCGTTCGGACAGGATCGGATCGGGGACGCCCCAGTCGGCACCGATGTCGGGGTCGTCCCAGGCCACCCCCAACTCGTCAGTGGGGTCGTGGTAGCCGTCGACGAGGTACGTGATGGTCAGGTTGGTGAGTGCGGCAAAGCCGTGGGCGACCCCCCGAGGGATGTAGACGCCGCGGTGGTCGTGGGTGCCGTCGTTTCGGGCACCGAGGTCGAGCACGACAGTGGCCCCGTCGGTCCCACTGCCCTGTCGCAGGTCGTGCAGCACGACGCGTGCGCGTCCCACCGGGACGTACCAGTAGTCGGCCTGGTGGAGGTGGTAGTGCAGGCCGACGATGCAGCCTGCCGAGCGGTCGGCACGGTTGGCCTGAACCATCGACCTGGTGCCGTCATCGAGCCATTCTTGGCGGAAGGTCTCGACGAACAGGCCCCGTTCGTCTCCGTGGACCGTTGGTTCGACGATCACAAGCCCGTCGATGTCGGCTGATCGCTCGATCTCGGCCATCGTCAACCGATCTCGATCATGCTGTGGTCACCCACCATGAGTCGGTGCCTGTCGCCGCCGTGAGTGATCTTGGAGTGGCGCCCGACCAGGGAATCGGTGATCGACAGCGGTCCGTTCACGGTGACGTCGGGGAGCAGCACGGAGTGGTCGATCCTGACCTCAGTCAGGTGGCAGCGGTCGCCGATGGATGCGTACGGTCCGACGACCGAGTCTTCAACCACGGCGTCGGCGCCGATTACCGTCGGACCGATGATCGTGGAACGCGTGACGGTTGCTCCTCCGTCCAACTGCACCGACCCCTCGATGGTCGAGTGGTCGTCGACCTCGCCGACGAGATCTGGTGCAATCGTGTCGAGGACCAGTCGGTTGCATTCCAGGAGCGGGTCCTTCTTGCCGGTGTCGATCCACCAGCCATCGATGATGCGATGCTCGACAGCGTTGCCGTGGTCGATCAACCATTGGATGGCGTCGGTGATCTCCAGTTCGCCACGAGTGGACGGGGTGATGCCCCGGACGGCCTCGTGGATGGTCGGCGCGAAGACGTAGACGCCGACGAGCGCCAGGTCGGACGGGGGTTCGGCTGGCTTCTCCACCAGACGCTCAACCCTGCCGTCGGCACCCAGTTGTGCCACGCCGAAATTCGAAGGGTCGTCGACCTTCGCGAGAAGGATCCGAGCGCTCGCCTCGTCGTCGCCGTCGTGGAACCCGGCTGTGAGGGGAGCGAGGGACTCCTCGAGCATGTTGTCGCCGAGGTACATGAGGAACGGGCTGTCACCAAGGAAGTCGCGGGCGATCAGGACACAGTGGGCGAGGCCCAGCGGTGCCTCCTGGGGGATGTAGGTGATGTCGACGCCCCATCGGCTTCCGTCGCCGGCTGCGTTTCGGATCTCCTCTGAGGTCTCCCCGACGACGATCCCGATCTCGCGGATTCCAACGTCAGCCATCCTCTCGATGCCATAGAAGAGAATCGGCTTATTGGCAATGGGGACCAGTTGCTTCGCGTTGCTGTGGGTCAGCGGCCGCAATCGCGTACCGGACCCACCGGCGAGGATTAGCCCCTTCACCGCAACAAGCCTAATGGAGTCGCGTCCCACGTCGACCTCGGCCCAGACGTCGCTGCACCGCCACCGAACGAACTCCTGATGTTGTGTCTGAATGAGTCGAGGTCGCCCTGCCCCGTCTGTAGCGTTCGATTGGCCGACTACTGGCGATCGGTCGTTCTGAGATGCTGAGAGTCACGATCAGATCCGTGTCCGGAGCAGAAGCCGAGCACGCGCTGAAGGGAGGGGGACCTGGTGTCGTCGAAAAGTACGAGGTGGATCAGGGGGTTGCCCAGAGGCTGAGCATCCGCCCGTCCGGGAGTCGGGAACCGGGTCTTCGTTCCCAGACGCGGTCGGAACATGCCTCGCGTTGCACGATCTCGAGAGTACTTGGGAGTGGATCGACCTCACTGAAGATGAGTATCGGCGCCGACAGATTCCGGCAGCCGGTCTCGAGCACTGTCGTCGCCCATTCCGGAGCCGATTCTGGGAGGTGGGCGTATATCGGGGTTCTGCCCTTGGCAAGTAGCGTTATGCCGGGCAGGAAGTAGAGACCGACCACGGTAGGTGGTTCCTTCCCGCGGAACTCGTCTGATGTAGCCCGGACGAAGTCCGCAAGGCCGGCAAGATCGGTGTCCACCTGTAAGCCCGCGAGTATCCCGGTGGAGGCCACTTCGGTTGTGGCCTCGCGGAGGGGCGCTTGACGGTACGGGTTGTACCAGAGGCCGTTGACTGCGAGGGGGACCGTTAGGCCAACCGCCAGCCAGGCGATCAGGTGTACAACAATGGGCCCATGGTGTCCCTCGAGGGTCCCTGCGACCGCGATCACCGCTGCGATGATCCACAGGGCACCGAAGAAGAAGGCCACGATGCCGAGTCGGTTGTTCGTTCCCACAGCGCCGAAGAACGGAACAAGCATCAGTCCGAGTGCAGCACCTGTCGAAGGCCGAATCGCAGATCGAGCGACCTTTGATGCCGCAATCGCTCCCAGGCCGATGGACATTCCGAATAGAAGAAGTGAGAACGGGATGCGTTGAAGATCCCACTTTGACTCCGCACCTCCGGTGATCCATGCAAGATTTCTCCAGAACAGGACAGCGGCCGCCGCACCGATGGTCGGGCCTATCCAGGTACTTCTTGACCTGCAGCAGAGAGCGCCGGCGACGAAAGCAAGACCGAGGTACAGCCAGGATTCGCGGAGGGTGTGGTAGACGAGGTCCCACACATCCTGACGGTAGATGCCAAGCAGGGAGGTGGCCGAGTGGCCGCCTTCTCCGATGAATCCGTTGGACGTATTGAAAATCCCACCGAGGAGTGACGGGACGGGTGCGAGCAACAAGTGCGTTGCGACTATCCCGAGTGCGGAACCTGCGACGAATGCTGCCGCATCCCGGGTTACGCGTACCCCGGCGCTTGTGGTACCGAGATAGACAACTGCGCTGAGCGGAACCAGCACGAAGATGGATCCAAATCTCGACATGAAGAGGAACCAACTGAGGGCGCCGGCGACGATGAGGAGGTTTCGTCGTCTGGGCGATCGGAATTCGACTCGCAGGTGGAAGGTGATGGCGGAGAGCAGCACGATGAGAAGGACGGCCATGTCGTTGTATCCGGGTGTCTGTGGAAGCCAGACAGCCGGGAGGAATGCACCGGCGGCGACAGCAGCGACAACGACAGATCTTCCAGCACGCTGCATGTCCGGAATGCCAAGCGATGGGAACGCAGACAGGAATGATCGGGCGAGCACGAGGTGCGCGGAGAGCAGGAGGGCCATCCTTGCAATCCTCAACCGCGGAACCGTGCCAACGGCATCAAGGACCACCCCCCAGAGTTGATGTGCCTGCCATGGAGCCTGTAGGTAACTCCGGGGCTGCTCTGCCATCAGGATGTAGAGGCTTTCGTCGCTGAGATCGAGCCCCCGGTGAGCGGCCACAAGCCACCACCAGATGCCCCACCCGAGGACCGCACCAAGGCCGAGCACGGACAGCAACAGTCCAAAACGGCGGAGGTGCCCGGTGGTCAGCTTGCTGTTCACGACGCCCCGGCAGGTCTCCGTATCGCGACTTCTCGCATGACGGACGAGATTCTCTGCCGCGTGGAGCCTGAGCGAATCGTGTACGAACCGCTGCCCAGGTTCAGCGGAGATCGTTTCACAGGATGGTTAGCGCGCTGAGCGCACGTGGTCCCATGCACCGGAGGCCCGTACAGGCTTTCGCAGATTGACAAGCGTTCGTGGGTCCTTCGAGTTGTGGACACCTGTCGAAGGAATCCATCCTCAGGCTCCTCCTCGTGACCAGACTGCGGTACGACGGATGCCTTCCCTGATGTCGACACGCTGTTCGAGTCCCAGTTCGCGGTGGGCGAGCGTGCAATCCGGTACGTACCGTGCAGCCGGCTCGCCAGGGGTGGGCACACCCATGACGTTCACGGAGACATTGGGATCCACGACTTCGGCGACGGTTCGCGCCAGGGAAGCGATGTCGATCGCTTCTTCGGAGCCGACGTTGTACGCGCACCCGGTGGCTCCCCTCGCGAGGAGGCCGAACAGCCAGACCATGAGGTCAGAGACATAGAGGTAGGAGCGAAACGGTGTCCCGTCACCGTTGATGACGATTGGGCCGCCGGCGAGCGCGTCGCGGATGAAATTGCCTGCCGCAAAGTGGATGTCGAGGGGAAGACGGGGACCGAGCAGGGCGTAGACACGGGCGATGACGACGTCTGCGAAGCCAGCTGAGTTGTCGATGCTTGCCAGGAGTTCAGCGAGGCGCTTCCCTTCGTGGTAGGCGTTTCCCGGTTTGAGCGGATCGGGCCCCCCTGCGAAGTCCTCCGGGATATGTGACAGGTTGGGCGGCTGTTGGCCGTAGACCGCTCCGGAACTCGTGAACAGAAGTCGTGGGCGATCACAGTCCGCCGCCAGGCTGAGTACGTTTCGCATGCCGTCGAGAATGGTGTCGACCATGAGTTTGGGAGTCTGCAGATTGATTGCGGCGCTTGCCGGGGTGGCTGCATGGATGATGATGTCGGGTCGTTCTTCTACAGAAAAGGGTGTACGCACATCGCCGCGTAGCAATTGAATGATCGGTTCGCTGCCGAGATGTGGTTCACGCTGGCGGAAGCCTTCAGGGTCGCGCGTCAGTACGTCGATTCTCAGGTCCAGTTGAAGCGCATGAACGGCCCAGACAAGTGACTCGAGCAGCCAGGTGCCGATGAAGCCGGTTCCGCCAGTGACAAAGATCCGTGCACCGTCAAGTTGGCGCAGATCCTGTTCGGCTATCGAGAGTATCGATTCATGATCGGCGGCGAGTCGACGTTCATGAATCATGGCTTGAGAGTCGGATGCCTAAGATCGTGAGGAAGTCGAAGGCGCCTGCGCCAGGCAACTGCCGCACTCGAGTTCAACGACCTCGATTTTCCTTGAGCACATTCCACCGGGATTCGAGCATCTCGATTCGCTCGTCGTCTTCCCGGAAGATCGATCCGTAGTACTCCCTCTTGTTAAGGAGCCAAAGAACCTCAAAGTGGACGGCGTCAAGAAGGCCGTCGGCAAGTTGCTCGCTATCAAGTGAGTCCGCCTGGAAGATCACCTTTCGCGTCTCGAAGCGTGAGAGGTGCACCGATCGAATCTCACGGAGTGCAGGCAACGCATCGATCCCCACTCCGCCACCCACGACGAGGTCCAGGCCACGATCCTTGCAGAGTTGTGCGGTCTCTAGTACGTACTCGGTGACCGGAGGCGTGTTGATGGCGAACCGGTCGAGTCCGAGGGAGCCTGTGAAGTCGACACGTCCAAAGACGATCCCGTTGATCGCGGTTGATTCCGAGGCCATGTCGGCAAGGTCCACTCGTGATTCGAAACTAAGACTGGTTTCGAGGTTGAACAGGAACGATGTGTCGTCGAGTTCGT
>Ga0302120_10000343_pt1 | contig 20316 bp, 17 predicted proteins | sample AG5_Bottom_MG_FD_203118 | JGI IMG/M metagenome (GOLD analysis project Ga0302120, IMG submission 203118) | Marine microbial communities from Western Arctic Ocean, Canada - AG5_Bottom | ecosystem: Environmental > Aquatic > Marine > Oceanic | place: Canada: Western Arctic Ocean | collected 2017-10-01 | reverse complement strand
CTACGTTGGAAGAAGTGGTCGGACAAAATCATTTGGTGGGTGAGGGCGGTTCGTTGCGGCGAATGCAGATAACCGGAGATATAAGTTCACTCATTTTTTGGGGGCCTCCGGGAACGGGAAAGACAACTTTGGCGCAAATTATTGCGGAAGGCGCCGACATGGAGTTCTGTTCGTTCTCTGCAGTTTTATCCGGTATTAAGGATGTTCGCAACGCCATGGAAGAGGCAAAGCGGCTTCGGCAAACGACGGGTCGTGGCACCTTGGTTTTCGTGGATGAAATTCATCGGTTTAATAAGGCGCAACAAGATGCGTTTTTGCCTTTTGTGGAGCGGGGTGACATTGTCCTGATTGGCGCAACCACGGAAAACCCTTCTTTTGAGGTCATTGGTGCGCTCTTGTCCCGCTTGACGGTGTTGGTGTTAAAGCCGTTGACACAAGAAAGTTTGATACTCTTAATGGAGCGTGCGCTTCTTTCCAAGGAAGGCTTGGCCGCGCGCAAAGTGTCGGTGACTTCGGAGCAGTTGCAGAGCCTTTCTCAATACGCCAGTGGGGATGCGCGGCGAGCTTTGGTGGCATTGGAGGCAGCGGTGCGTCAGATGGACGTCGGCCAGGCTTTGAGCGAAGCAGCATTAAAAAGTGTTTTTGCGGGGCGAGCCTTGTTCTACGACAAGAGCGGAAATCAGCACTATGACTTGATTTCTGCACTGCATAAATCCATTCGATCGTCTCAACCCGATGCCGCGCTTTATTGGTTGGTGCGCATGTTGCGAAGTGGCGAAGACCCCAACTACTTGGCGCGCCGTTTAGTGCGAATTGCGGTGGAGGATATCGGCTTGGCAGACCCGAATGCTTTGCGATTGGCGAATGCTGCTTGGGAAGCGTATCGGTCCTTAGGAAGCCCAGAGGGGGAATTGGCTTTGGCAGAAATCACGATCTATTTGGCGGTGGCTCCCAAGTCGAATGCTGTCTACCAAGGAATGAAAAAGGTAGAGTCTCTCTTGAAGAAAGGTTTTGCCTATGAAGTGCCCGTGTCGTTACGCAATGCGTCCACTTCACCCACATCGGAAGAATGTTTGCCGGACGCACTTGCCGGCACAACCTTTTATGACCCGACCGATTGCGGTGTTGAGACGCGAATCCGTGCACGCCTAGAAGAGATTAAAGAAGAAGGAATACGTCGAAAAAGTTCAACGCCGACTTAACCAAGGCGGTGGCCGTGCTCTAAAGTTCCTGCTAAAAACCCGAAGCCTTGGTGTCGGCCAGATCCGCGTAAGGCAAAGCCTTTGCTGGCGAGATTTTTGAAAGTTCCTTGGAGGTTATCCTCAGGAAGCCCAAATAAGAGGAATTGTCCTTCTGGTTTGAGTCGTTTGACCCACGCGGCGCAATCTTGGGTTTGTACGGCTTGCTTTCCGCCTCCGCAAAGTATGCGGTGGTAGTGCCTGCCTGTGGGGACGTCGGACTCCTCCGTGAAAAAGTCAAACTCTGTTTTTTGATTCCGTAGAGGTTGAAGGGCCTCGCGATCCTCCGGTAAGCAAACAAGATGAACCTGAAGGAGATTCATTTGCACGGCAGCCACAGCGGCAAGGGGGGCGCCGGGGCCCACAGCAAGGAGCTTCATGGTGTGTCGAATATTTGGTTCCATGGCAGCCACGGGGGCCAAGGCGTGGAGAGCTGTTGCTCCACCTTGTTCCATCCACGCGGTGAAAGCCGAGCCCCATGGTGCAGGGTCAAGGTGGAGTTCGCCGATTTGGAGAAGGTCAGTCATGAAGGAATAGGATAGCCGTTAGAAGGGTTCTGTTGGTACCTTTCGCCGTGCATGAGAAAAACTTTGGTCCAATCCGCGGCGTTCTAGTTCTTTTCCCAGTTTCATGTGCGCGAATATTTTCTGAAAGCATGTATCGGAGTCACTCTTGAGGAGGTTGGGCCCTTCCCATTCATTCAATCCACCGGGTAACTCCTTGAGGAAATCAGCATGTCGCTTTTCCAGGACGCGTCGGTCCAAAATCAAGATAGATCCGCGATCTGATTCTTGGCGAATGAGCCGGCCACATCCTTGGCGGAACATGGCTAAAGCCCGTGGAAGATAAATGCGGTTTTTTTGTGGGCCGAACCCCATGCGGGCAGTTTGACCGAAGTGGTAGTCATCGAGTGCGGCGAAAGGAAGTTTGGTGATGACGACGTGTTCACAGGTTTCTCCCGGGAAATCAACACCGTACCAAAAGGTGTCTACGCCAAAAAGAACGCTGTCTGTTTGTGCGTGAAACCGGCGAAGTAAATCTTCTTTTCGGAAACCGGGCATGCCTTGCCAATAAAAAGGAATACCAAGGGCCTGGAAACGAGGTGCCATACGTTGCCCGACGCGTTGTAAAACTTTTTGATTGGTGAACAAACCTAAAGTTCGTCCTCGTGTGCGTTCAGTAAGGTAAACAAAACAGTCTTCCAAATAATCCATCCAGATTTCATGATCCCCCCCCGTGTGGGCGTAAGCCGGCGCGTCTTCTGGAATGGCCACGAGCGCGGCCTTTGGGTCAAATGTCGGTGGACCGACGAATTCCTGCACTTCTCTTCCGGGGCGGTCAAGGGATTCTTCTTCTGCAATATCCAATCCAAGGTAACTTTTCATGGCCTTGAAACCGCCACGAAGTTGTGCGGTTGCGCTGACAAATCCCGCGTTACGCAAGGAAGGAATGTAAGTTTCTCCGAGCCATTTTTGCGGAAGTAAGCACTTCAAAATCAAAAGAGGGCGTCGGTTTCCAAATTCCACCAAACCAAGCAAGTCATGGCTAAGGCCCTCCTCTTCGGAGTCTCCATCGTGGAGCCATTGATCCAAACCTTCTCGCCAATGTGCTAGATCTTCCAACGGCCGACGTAAGGACCACCGTAATTGGCGTGCGGTTTTATAGGTCAAGTCACCAAGCTCCTCAATGCAACAGCGCAATGCACTGTCCGTGGTGTCAATCACTTGCCGGAGATAATGAAGTGCGGTGGCTAAGCCGTCTCCAACACCAATTTCTAGGTATTCATGTAAGAGAAACGCACGCTCTTCGGCGGTACACGTCCCCGTTTTCTCATTGCGCCAGGTTTGAAAACGCTTCAGTTCACGCGTGCATTCATGGGCCGCCGCATCTAATTTCTGAGCTCCTTCTTTTGCTGTTTGTGCTTGTTGAAGAAGATCCTCACTCCTGTCACCGGCAGGGAGTTTTTCTAAGAGCCGCTGAAGCCGTTCCAGGGGCGCCCGATCTCTTCCTCGGCTAGAGAGGAGCTTCTTAGAAAGCTCGCCGACTTCATGAAGATCAATGTCAAAACTTCGTGCCGACAAAGCGACATCATGCAAGTGGTCACATTCGTCAAAAAGGATATGTGAGAAAAACTCGGGTCTTGCTAGAACAAAAGCATGATTGGTCACCACAAGATGAGATCGTTCGGCGCGTAATGTCCGAATTCCTGCACCACATCGTTTGGCCGCTCGTCCGTGGCAACAACGAGGAAGTGCGCGAACCTGTTGCATCACGGCCGACGCCGTTCGGAGGGTGCGTTGGGAGTTTCCGCAGGGCAAGCCAGGGTCAGCAGAAAATCCGTCAAGGTCTGTGGTTGGATCTTCGTGATAAAAAAGCGCCAGGCGCATCCAAGTGGCGCGGGCAACTAAGGAGCCGGAGCCGAGTTCGGGTGTGGAATCTCGGATTGCTCGGCCACAGATGTAATGCGAGCGCCCTTTGAGCAAGCTGACGCGTGGGAGCTCTTGGGGAGGGACTCCAGCTTGGCGCAGAAGCTCTAACGCGCGCGGGACTTCTCGGAAGTAGGCTTGCTCTTGAAGCGCTCGGGTGTATGTAGAAAGTCCCACGCGAATGCTGTGGCGTCGGCCCCACAGTAAAAGAGGAATGAGATATGCCAACGTCTTTCCTGTACCAGTGGGGGCGTCGGCGATCAGGAATTGACTTCCGGCGAACATATCGGAAATAGCGTTGGCCAATACACGCTGGCCCGGACGTTCTTGCGCTGTTTCCCCTTCGCGTGCGAAGAGCTTGGGCAGAAGGTCGTAGGACTTTTCTAGATATTGCGCATCTTCTGCCAGGAGTCCGCTTTCCTCTTCAAGGCGAGACTCCAGAGGCTCATACTCCGCAAAAAACATTTGATAGTCCTCGGCGAAGCGGGGGCGCAAATCGGCGATGAGCCGATCTGCTTCAATGGGCGCTTGCTCAAGGTCATCGGAAAATCCGCCGTCATCAATGGGCGCAAAGAAGAGATCTTCTTCGGCGGCTCCGAAGCGACTTGGGTGGTCCAAAAGGCGTCGGGCCAGTTCTAGCCATTCCCAGGCGTCGGCTGTAGATTCGGTGCTGACTTGCATCTCTTCTATGGAACGCGCGACGAGCTCTCGGGAAGCAGTGGGTCGGTCAAAATGAGCACGGACCAGCGCCTCGCAGAGTTGGCGAATATGGTCGACGGTGGGTTGCGTCGGAGGTATTTTCTTGACCCACTTTTGGAATGAGTCTTGCCAAGTTCGGCAGGAACGGGAAGGGTGGAGAAACGTGGCGAAGGCTTCTAAATCCAAAACAACGGGCGTCACTGCGTCGGGGCAAGCCAAGGCGAAGCGCGCAAGGAATTCCCGTCGGCCGTTGAAGAGAACCACAGGGCGCGCGGCGAGCGAGGAAAAAAGTGCTGGGAGGGTATCGGCGGCCGCAGGGAGCGGAGCCAACTTCTTTTGAGTTAGGCCGAAGTCTGCAAGTCTGCGGGAAAGCGGTGCGTTGCGGTCAAGATTGGGATAAGGGTGCATCCACGTTGCCGGGATGACCGAGCTCTTGCCCTCATCGACCGGGAAGCCCGCAGCTTCCACAAAATAAGCGCCATCTTCATGAGGGTCTGCACCCACTGTTTGAAGGGTGACAAAGACGGGGTCGGTGGAGGGCAACATGGAAAAGGCTGGAAAATGCCGTTTAAGGGGGAGAAGCGGTAATTTGCCGATGTTCCACCGCCACGCGATAATACACGGCTGTTTCCCCCCCCTGAAGACTCATTAAGAATACGTAAAACCATGCTTAAAATCACCGACATCCCTGTGGAAGGCTATGAAGCCGTTAAGCGCGGGATTGACGTAGAGACCGGCCTTCATGCCATCATTGCGGTGCACAGCACGGTTCTTGGTCCGGCTTTGGGTGGAATGCGGTTGTGGTCTTACGCTTCGGAGCAGGAAGCACTCACGGATGTTCTTCGTTTGTCTCAAGGGATGACCTACAAGGCTTCTTGTGCAGGTTTAGATCTGGGCGGCGGAAAGTCGGTGCTGATCGGTACGCCGGAAATGAAGTCAGAAGGTTTATTCCGTTCCATGGGGAAGTTCGTGGAATCCTTCGGTGGGAATTACATCACAGCCGAAGATGTCAATACGAAGCCTGCGGATATGGCCGTGATTGCTACACAGACGAAATCAGTGGTAGGGCTAGAAGGGAAGTCTGGGAATCCGTCTCCAAAAACGGCATGGGGTTGTTTTGTGGGTTTGCGGGCTTGTATGGAAGAGGCTTTTGGCTCCGCAGACTTGAAGGGCAAAGTGGTTGCCATTGAGGGCGCGGGCTCGGTGGGCTCAATTTATGCAAAATTTATTGCCGAACAGGGCGGGAAAATTGTCGTGGCAGATATTTTTGAAGAAGCCGCACGGCGTGTTGCCGAAGAAACCGGTGGCACCGTTGTTTCTCCTGAGGCCATCCGCCAGGTGAACTGTGATGTCTACGCGCCCTGTGCGTTAGGCGGTTCCGTGAATCCGGAAACGATTCCTGGAATCCAGGCACGCGTCATTTGTGGCGCCGCAAACAATCAGTTACTGGATGAAGATGCCGACGGTTCTGCCTTGCGAGAACGAGGCATCCTTTATGGTCCGGATTACGTGGTCAATGCCGGTGGCTTGATTAATGTGTACAACGAACTTGTTCCAGGTGGTTACAACGAAGAGCGTGCTGTGAGCGAAATGGACAAGATTTATACTAATCTCAAAGATATCTTCGCAATTGCAAAGGATCGAGGAATCTGCACTTCCAGGGCGGCTAACTTATTTGGAGATCGCCGTGTGGATGCAGCCCGCGCGTTGATTTAAGCCGTAATGGCTTCGCAGCCGTCGGCAGTAATGATGAGCGTGTGCTCTGTTTGAGCTACGCGGACTGACGGGTCGGGGTCAACGAGTGGAGGGAAAACCATGAGGCATTGTGTACGAATGAGACGTGCCAATGTGGTCTCGATGGCTTCTGGGGGAAGCTTTGTGAAGGTGCGCCGCGCAAACGGTAAGCCCCGCATTTTTTCAATGACTTCCCAGACGGCTGGGTCAAGGCCTTTCATTTTTCGTGGCTCCCGGCGGAGCATGAAAATCTCTGCGCGGCCCTGCTCGTGCATCACGCCTTTGCCGTCGGTCACGAAAGGTTCGATGGCAATGACCATGCCTTCTTCCAAAATGGCGTGGTCATGTGCATCGGGGACAGCAGGAATTTGTGGAGCGGTATGCACTTTCCATCGAGCGACCCCGTGGCCCGTAAGATTGTAAACTGGAGTGTAGCCCTTTTTACGAATAGCTTGTTCAATCGCCGCCGAAACGGTGCGAACGGGGACGTTAGGGCCGACGATTTCGATGGCCGCCGCCAGGGCCTCCGCGGAAGTGTCCACCATGCCTTGATATTTCGGGAGTGTGCCAAGATATTTGCTTTGTGCGTTGTCCGCGACGTATCCATCCACTTCTACGCCGACATCTAGCTTGACGACGTCTTCCGCTTCATAGCGCATTTCGTCTGTAGGGGAGGAGCAATAGTGGGCTGCAATTTGGTTTCGGCTGGTCTGGGCAGGAAATGCAGGTCCTCCGCCTTCCTTTCGGATGAAGCTTTCTACCGTTTCTAAGACGTCTCTGAGGCGTACCCCAGGTTCAATCATGGAAATTCCTAACTTACGTGCATCACCGGCGATACGACCAGCTTCTCGGAACTTTTCAACAGCACCGGGTTCAAGGGCAGGGGGAGTTTTTAAGGGCATGAGACTTGAGTAAGGACAACATTCTAAAAGAGTTACAGGAGAGGCGTCAGTTTTGCCGAAAGAGAAGTGGAGCAAAAATTATGTTGCAAATCACAACCGGACAAATCCTCGCTAACTACCGCATCTTGGCCTTCTTAGGACGAGGCGCTTTCGCTCAAGTTTTCTTGGCAGAATCCACCGACGGCCGGAAAGTGGCCCTGAAGGTGGGAGACGAAAGTGGAGGTGGCCAATCAATCCCTCGCTTCGGTGAAGTGACAGGCGAAAGAAACGCCTTGGGAGTAAGCCCTGATGAAACCCCTGCAGAGGCACTGTTTCTGGATCCTCAAGAGGGGGCTCGTGCAGAGGTCCTTGATTTCCATGAGGTTGATGCCCTCTTGGTAAAAGAAGCAGAAATCCTTCGTTCTGCAAAAGGGCGCGGTTTGCCAGAGCTGTACGAAGTTGCCGATTCCAATGGCCGACCTGTCTTGGTGATGGAGTACATCGACGGCTCCACTATTCGTGAGAAGATTCGTTCTTTGGAAGGAATTAAGTTGGGATGGTTCGTAGAAGTCGCCCGTACCTTGGAACGTTTGCAGGCCTTGGGATGGGATTGTCATGGAGACGTCAAGCCCGAGAACATCATGATCACAGCCGATGAGCGTGTCGTTTTGTTGGACCCTATGCCAAACGTAGCTCGTTCCGACGAAGTCTTGGCGACGCCTTGGTACAACCCTTTCTTGAGGAAAGATGAAAAGGGGGACACCCAAAGCTTGGCCATCATGATCTATGAGTTGTTGTGCGGCGCTTTGCCCTTCGATGAAGTGCCTTTCCGCTACGCGAGAACTCCAGGGACTTTGAGTAAAGACGATCAAAGCATGGCCTTATCTTTGTACTTGGCATATCCAAGGCCAAGAGAGTTGAATGCTCATGCACCTCGTGAAATGGAGCGATTGATTTACCGCGCTCTTTGTGATGAAGCGTATGGAATAGAAAATCTTCGTATGGACTTAGAAGATTTCCTTTCCCGCAGATGAGCAGATAGGCTTAATTCGATGTCAACGGTTGATAATCAATCAACCCCGGATCCCTAGGATCTATCACTCTGCCTTCGGCGGAAGATTGGTAAGCAGCCATGAGGATTTTCATGACTTCTACGCCATCATCAAAAGTGAGCTGAGGCTTTCCGTGGCCTAAAAAGGCATTGACGAAATGGCGGTTTTCACCGGCGTAACCATAGTGGGCGGGTTCATTAGGCACCAAAGGCATTTGCCCTTGCTCAGCATTTTGCTTTTCAACTAAATCCTCACCTGCGGCTCCCTTGACTTCGCGGGAGAAAAATACTTTGACTCCGGCCTCAGCCATATCCACGTCCAAGGAATATTCCGGGCCGAGCAGTTGGAAAGTGTGGCGCAAACCAGCGCCGACGTAACTCCACGAAGAAGTTGTTTCACTGAGTAGGATTTGACCATCTTCGGTTTGCCATTTGACTGTGGCGCGGGCGAAGTCTTCGGTGTGGTGCTTTTCCCAATCTACTTGACCTTCAAAACGGTCCTGCAGTTGTTTGGCGTACACCGGTTGAGTCCACTTTAGATTTTCACATGTAGCCGAAACTTCAATAGGAATCAAAGATTGACGCGGCGCCCCAGGTTCGGTCAATAACCAACGCGCGGCTTCAACGCTGTGGCACATCATGTCTAACAGCACGCCACCACCGGCGATTTCGGGTTGCCAAAACCAGGCGGAATGAGGTCCCGCGTGTTCTTCGGCAGCACGGGCAAGGTAAGGACGGCCGGCAAGGCTGGCACCGCGGCGCCACAGAACTTCTTTGCTGCGCACCAAAGATGGCGCAAACAACATGTCTTCCAAGTAGCCGGTGGGAACGCCGATGTCATCGGCAATGGCTTTGACTTCAAGCGCCTCCTTGAGGGTGCGAGCCAAAGGCTTTTCCAGACAAATGCCTTTCAAGGGAGTCTCGCGCTTGGCGCTCCCTTTCTTGATGGCGTTCATGATTTCTACGCGGGTGTCATTGCGCGCGCAAATCCACAGCGCATCTACGTTCGGGTCTGCCGCCATTTCTGCGGTGGAATCAAAAGCTTTGGCTGAAGCCCCTACCCCGATTTCTTTCGCCAGAGCGACGGTCTCTTCGGCCGAAACCAATGTTCGGCTAGATACACCGGTGACTTCGCAGTCCCTGACTTCCACCAAAGACTGAATGTGGAAGCGGGAAATAAATCCGCCGCCGACGAAACCAATACGGAGTGGTTGTTGACTCATTGTTCTAATTCTTGATTGCCTTTAGAGGGGTAGAACAGGACGAGCACTAAAAGGCAAACTAATGATGCGTACATGGGGTAGCTGAACAATTCATTAAACGAAAGATCTCCGTCAATGGTTGCCCATTCCGTGGCCTTGGTGGCAATTTGAGAACCGACAATAATGCCAATGCCAATGATGACTAAATTGAACAGCGATTGGGCGCTAGCGCGCACGTCATCGGTAGTTTCCTCATCGACAATCATGAAGGCCACAAAAATGAAACAACCAAAGCAAAGCCCATGAAGGGCAACGCCAGCAAGCACTCCTGAAAGACCCACCGCATCTGCGTTTGCAAAGAGAGCCATGCGCCCTGCATAAGCAATTAAGCCAATAGCCAGTAAAGTTTTACGTGAAAGACTTTTTGCCAAAGTGGGAATGAGCGCTAGCACCAAAAGTTCTGACATTTGGCCGATGGTCATTAGGCCGCCTCCTCCCACCCCTAAAACTGCATTGATTTTGGTGGCGAGTCCTTCGGCGCTGGCTTGCAAGTTTCCCAAGAATCCGGCAGTATGCACAAAGTAAAATTGATGAATGCAACTTACCGGAACCGCTAGCAAGAAAAGCGTAAGGAGGGGTTGCTTGCGAATGGCCCACCAAGCTTCACGTGTGGCACTGCGGGATTGGCCTTGACTAGGCGGCGTGTTGGGTAAAGCAAAGCAAAAGAAACCCATTAGCACGCCAAGGATTCCGGATAGTCGGAAGGCATCGGCCATGCCAGCAAATTGCGCGGCCTGTATGACTTCCTTGGTTTCATTGGCGGGGGTATGGGAATGAAGTAACCATTGGCCGATGGCAATTCCGGCGGCAATCCAACCGACTGTTCCCCAGATGCGAACTTTGCCGAAATCTCGGTCACGATCCGGGAGATGATGAAAGGAAAGCGAGTTGGTGAGCGAAAGAGTGGGTGAATAAATGACCGAGTAAATTAAGGAGAAAATGAGGAAGCCCCCATAGGCGTCAATGGTGGCAAGTTGCCAAACTAAAGCCCCGCCCAAAATATGTGAGATGGCTAAAAACTTTTCGGTGGAAAACCAGCGATCGGCAATTTGGCCAGCAATGAACGGCGCGATGATGGCGCCAATGGCCCCGACCGCAAAAATGTTGCCTACTTCTCCAGCCGCTAAGCCGCGGTGTTCAGTCAAAAAAGGCCACAATAAAGGAAGCCAAGCTCCCCAGATGGCATACTGGAGAAACATCATGGTGGAAAGTCGGAAATTGAGCCCGGCCGAAAGAGGGGGTGGTGCAAGGAGTGTGTTCATTGGATCTCTTTCACATAGATATTTCGGTAGCGTACCGGCGAAGCATCATCGTGGTTTTGCATGCCTATGTAGCCCTCCAGGGTGCGGTTGCCTTCATAAACGTTCACGCGTTCTCCATTGATTTTGATGGAGTACGTTTGTCCAATCACGGTGATTTCATAACGATTCCATTCTCCCACGGTTTTGGTCGGAATATGCGACGCCGCCTGAAAAGAATAGACCGACCCCGTGTCATGTTTGGCACCCCCAGAGTCACAAATTTGAAGTTCATAACCTTGGTTGACGGCAACCCAGGGGTCATTTCCTGGATGAGGGAAGCGCACAAAAATGCCCGAGTTATTTTCTGCCGCTTCCACTTGCCATTCCAGGGAAAGGGCAAAATCTTTGAAGGGTCGTTTGGCGTACCAAAAAAGTCCCATGCCACCCGTGGCTTTGAAGGCACCGTTTTCCACTACAAAATCCCCCGGGCCAGCCATCTCCCAGTCGTCGGTGGAACTGCCGTCGGAAAGAAGCGTCCATCCGGTCCAGTCTGGTTCAGGACCTGTCTTCACAGGCTCTTGGCAGCTCAGCAGAGAGAGTAATCCGAAAGTAAGTGGGAGGGTGCAGGCGAGAAGAAGTTTGAGCATGGGCACAGAATAACAAGAAGGCGAAGTTGGTATCCTTCGTTGCCCTAAGCCTAAAACCCCCATGACTGATACCGCACTTCGTACCCTTTTTCTTGGCCACAGTCCAGATCCGGATGATGCATTTATGCATTGGGCCTTAGCTAAAGATAAATTGGATACTGGGGATTTACGTTTTGAACATAAGCTTGAAGACATTGAGTCCTTGAATCAGCGTGCCATGCGCGGAGAATATGAAATTACGGCGGTAAGTATCCATGGGTATGCCTATGTTGCTGACCAATATGCTCTGTTGAATCACGGTGCCAGTATGGGAGAGAATTATGGTCCTCGCATTGTGGCTAGAGAAGGAATGAATTTGGAAGATTTGCAAAAAGGGAAAGGGAAACGTTTGGCCATTCCCGGTGAGTGGACGTCGGCTCATCTCGCGACTCAGCTGCGTATTGGTGAATATGACTATGGCCTTGTTGCGTTTGACAAAATCCAAGACGTGGTTGAGCAAGGAGAATATGACGCGGGTGTTTTGATCCATGAAGGTCAACTGACTTTCCAGGAACAAGGCCTCGTCTTGTTAGATGACCTCGGCGTCTGGTGGGCTAACGAGACCGATGGCCTCCCATTACCTTTGGGTGGTAACACAGTGCGTCGTGATTTATTGGACCTCATCCCCGACGTCTCTCGTTTGCTCAAAGAAAGCATCGCATTTGGCCTCGACCACAGAGAAGAGGCGGTGGCTTACGCACTTGATTTTGGCCGGGGCTTGGATTTAGCGCAAGCCGACGAGTTCATTGCGATGTACGTGAATGCTCGTACGTTGGATTATGGTGATGATGGCCGTGAAGCCGTTCGTTTATTCCTTCAACGTGCCGTGGATGCAGGCATGATTCCTGGAATGCCCGAGTTAGATTTCGTTCGCTAAGGTGTGATTATGATCGGATTGGAGCACATCTGTCCATGGCCGCTTGCATTACTAAGTAATGCGAAAAGATAGAGTTAGGTGTTCATGAGCGCCGAAGGAATGGAATAGGCTGGGGAAGTGAATGTTGCGTTTGCGTTCCCTTGTGCGTTGAGCGTGCCTTGCGCTTGATGGAATCCTCCTAGATAATTCCCAAAGTAGGATTGTGCACGCCAAAAATCGTTCAAGAAAGGGAGCCCCTACGATGAAATTATTCCGGCTCTCCCCGTTCAAGTCCTCCCTGCTGTGGCAGTGCTCCGCTGGATTCTGCCCTGCCCAATTCTGTTCCACAAATCGGCTTTCATGACGGGCTGGTAGTTTTTTTGAGTGAAGCGGGCCACTTGTGGGCAAGAAAAAGAGGTTTTTGGCGAAAAAAGAAGCGCTGTGCCGATAGAAGGGGGACGTTTCGACCCTCATCGCATCGTGGAAGAAAATCAAGATCAGCAGAGCTACCCTGTGGTTCAGGTCCTCATTTCAGAAGAATTCTTCTGGAATAAGGTCAAAGTTGCCCTTATGGCTCTGGAGCGACAGCCGATTCGCCTTGATTTAGGTGAAAACACGCAAGCTGACATTCTGAGTTGCCCCTGCGTGGCTTTAGTCGTTGACTTGGAGGATGAGCGCTTAGATATGCTCCCTCTCCTCGCTCAGCTTCGAAATCAAGAAGATATGGCGGAAATGCCTATTTTAGGCTACTGCTCTCATGATCAATCCGACATCCTTCGCGCAGCGGAGAGTTTGGGCGTAAAGGTAGTGCTTCGGAGCTCTTTTGCGGCCTCTTTAGTCAAAATATTGCACGAATTGACGGCGGGTGAGGAAGATTCCACTTGGCAAGAGGCTTAGGACTAGCGCGAAATTAATTTTTAAGGTAAAATGTTGGGCCAATAACGGGGCTTCCAGTGCGAAAAGCGTATCTCGGAAGAGCCCCTCGGAATAAATAGAAACCCATGAGTGCCGTAAAGCTTTACATGAAGTCCACTTGCACAGCTTGCCAGAGGGCAGCTAAGTACCTGGAAAAGAAAGACATCCAATTTGAAGCCGTGGACATTTTGAAAAGTCCACCCGCTAAAAAATTGCTTGAAAAGGCAGTGGATGCCTTGGATCCCAAAGGTGCGTTTAATACGCGCTCCAAGGGCTTCAAGGAACACGATATTCCCAATGCGGAATTTAAAACGAAGAAAGAAGTTGTGGACCTTCTTCGGTCCAACCCAGACATGATTCGTCGCCCATTATTGGCGCGTGGCGAAAAGGCAATTCTTGGCTTCGACGAAGCGGATTACGCCACCTTTCTGCGGTAATTCTTTCCCCTAGCTTTGGCTAGGGAGTGTTCCGCAACTCTTCTTCAAGCTCGACGTCAACATGAACGGCGGCGAGTTCATGGACATTGAATTTACCCGACTCTTCGGTCATTCGGTTGATGAAGCGCCCCCAGCCCGTGCGCTTGATATAGGTCACAAAGCCGACTTTAACGCGGCCATCCTTGAAAAGGAGCTCTACGGGGACGCGAGTATTTTGCTCGGTCAGTTTAGTGATAATGGCTTCAATCTTTTGGGGGTCTGCGCGGCGTACCATGGGGGGCGTGTTGGATTAAAGGGTAAGGGTTTGCCTGGCTGTGAGCAGGATTTCGGATTGCAAGAGAAGTTCCGACCACGTCTCAAAATTTTGACTCTGATCGTGGGCAGCTTGCGTGAGAGAAGTGAGGTTTTCAAAGTGTCCTTCCATGGCCGACGTTTCTCGGATGGAGACGGTGAGATCATCCGCATTAAGGCGGTAGACCAAGCCCATATGAACAGCGCCTACTTCGGTGGTGTCATCGTTCAAAAGGCCCAGGGGCGAGAGGGGGAGAACCACGTCTTTGGGAAGCTGTAATTCCTCATGGAGTTCTCGATGGCAGGCCCGGAGGAAGAGATCTTCTTCGGACGTTTCTGGAGCATCACATGGATTGATGTGTCCGCCGACGCCCACAGAACGTTTTCCGTGCAGTCGTGATTCCCCTTGAGTGTTGAGTCGTGTCAAGGTCAGTACAGTGTCTCCTTGGGTGACGGCGACATAGGGAATGGGTTGTTTGAGTTCCGGACGCGTTTCCGCGTAGCGACGTTCCACGAAGAAACCCTTTTCGCGAGCAGGCCCAAGAAAACGTTCTTCCAGTTCCGCTCCAGCAAGCGAAAGCAAGCCGTGAGCACCCGCACGCGGGAATATTTCAGAACGAGGAACGACCCAGATGAACTCCATAAACGGATTTTGGCATCGTTTTCCTCCAGCGCAAGAGGTTTTCCGCAAGTTGTTGAGTGTTTGTGGAAAACCACCCACTAGATGTAGCGCCACTAGGGGTGGTGGAATGCCATCCTGTAAGCCGGATCCTGTCCCCCGAAGGGGGATGACCATTTCTCTGGGACGCATGTTGCCATGCGCCTCAAACGCCCTACCCGGAGGTTCAACAGCGCGAGCAACGCCTTCCCTCCCTATGTGGGCTTTCTCCCAGTGGGGTTTACCCTGCCACGCTTGTCACCAAGCGCGCGGTGAGCTCTTACCTCACCTTTTCACCCTTACCGGCGACCGAAGTCACTTAGGCGGTTCGTTTTCTGTGGCACTTTCCCTGGGGTTACCCCCGGTGGCCGTTAGCCACCACTGCGCTCTATGGAGCCCGGACTTTCCTCGATGGGGCGAACCCACCACGGTCATCCAAATGACATTCCACTTTGAATTATAATCAGAAATGAACCGGTGCACCTAAGTAAAATACAGTTTTTTTAAAGGAGTGAGGATTGTATTTTTTAGATGGCCTTGAAATTGTTATTTATGAGCAAAATTATTGTTAGGAAATATGAGAGTGAACATGTCGGCCAAGCCGTGTTTGCTCTTGTCGGTGTTCAAGAGGCCGAAACAGTTATTGAAAGGCAATCTCTGGAAAGGGTTCTCGAAGAAAGTCGGTATACCTTGGAATTCAATGGAACCCTGTGCTGATCGATAAGCTGATGTGTTGGCGAATCAGTAGTTTTCTGTTTGTGCTAAGTATTCGCGAAGAATGACCACGGCAGCAGTGGAGTCAAGGAACTCTTTTGCCGCCTTTTTGCTGTAGCCTGCTTTTCGCCACATGCCTTCGGCTTCTTTGGTTGTATAGCGTTCATCAATTTCTTCGAAGAGGATATCTGGCCCGAGTACTTTTCGGAGTTCCGCTAAAAAGATGCGGACGTTGGCAACCTGGGTACCTTCGGTGCCGTCAGAGAGAAAGGGGATACCACAAAGAATAACCTTGATACTGCGGCCATCGACGACTTCGGCAATCCCCTTGACGGTGTCCAGCAGTGTTGTGGAGATAATAGCGGGTAAGGGGTGCGCCACAATCCGCATTTCATCACAAACGGCTAATCCGGTGCGTTTCCCCCCGTAATCAATAGCTAAGATGCGACCTTTCATGGCTCGTTAAAGGAGTTCTTGTTGATCGTTTTCTTTGAGCGCGTCTACAATTTTCTTGACGTCTTCGCTGGCGTCTCTTCGTGCTACAAGGATGGCATCTTTAGTATGCACAACCACAACGTCGTCCAGGCCAAGTACCGCAATAGTCTGTGGTGTGCCGGAGTATGCCAAAATCCCGGTGGATTTCTCTGCAAGAAGCTGACCACCATCGGGGAATACACCAGCATTATTATTCTCATCTTTCTTTGATTCATCAAACAGCGCTTTCCATGAGCCTACGTCACTCCAGTGGTAAGGCGTTTCCAAAACACGGACTTTGTCGGCGCGTTCCAAGATCCCGATGTCCACAGGCACGGATTTCAAGGTGGGGTAAATATCTTCGATAACTTCGGCGAGGGAGTCACCCGCGTCCTGGATTGTCTGCAGTCCTTTCCGTAACTGAGGCATATGCCTTTCTATGGCATTCAAAATGCTGTCCGCTCGCCAAACAAAAATTCCAGAGTTCCACGCGTAATTCCCGTCGGCTAAAAACTCTTCCGCTTTAGTTTCATTGGGTTTTTCTTTGAAACTACGAACTTCAAAGGCTTGTAGTCCGTGAAAGTCGCCGACGCTTTCCCCACGTTGGATGTATCCATAACCAGTGGCCGGATAGGTAGGGGGGACGCCGAAGGTGACCAACACGCCTTCTTCCGACGCGATCTCTGCGCCAGCTTCGAGGCTCGTACGGAAATCTCGTGCGGGGGCGATGAGGTGGTCGGCGGGCAATACGGCTAAGGTGGCGCTGGGGTCTTTCTTTTGAATGAGTGCAGCGGCAAGACCAATGCACGCAGCAGTATTACGGGCGCATGGTTCAATCAAAATATTATCCGCGGGAAGTCCCGGACAAATTTTGCGGACGCCGTCGGCTTGCAAAGCGTGCGTGACGACCCAAGTACGCTCGGGGGGGATGAGTCCATCCAGGCGGTCGACGGTTTCTGCCAACATCGCTTTGGCACCGGTGATGGGGAGGAGCTGTTTGGGCTGGCGTTTCCGGCTGACTGGCCAGAACCGTGTTCCGGAGCCTCCTGCCATGATGACGGCGTGCAACATAGGGGGATTTTAGGGGAAGGCGGGGGAGCGGTTCCAGGAATGTATTTTCCCGGGTGGAACCCAGAGCGGAAAGGGCTTTGCAGGAAGGTCCTGCTTGAAAAGCTTACGCAGGGAGCGTTGACTCTGTGTAAGCCGTGCGAGTGGCCCTGAGTATTCTTTTTTGACAAATAAGTCAAAGATGTAGTCAAGGCCAGGAATCACTTCAAGCGGCAAACCAAGGATGAACATCATTTTTCGGATGGTTACTTGAATCTCTACCGATTGGTCCATGCGCAGGAGACCTTTCCCCTGGACTTCCAACAAGTCGTGTTCCAGAGAAAATTTTTGGACATGAATCTGCCCATTCTTTGAGAGCGTATATTCCAGATTTCCTTTTCTGAAAATTGGAGGACGGATTCCAAGAGTTGCCCAAAGTTGCGAAAGGATGGGCACAGCAGAAAGCCTCCCATTCTGGATTTTCGCTTTTCCTCTCCCTTGATAGTCGAGGGGGTTAGGCGTTGGGCTCTTGATGTGGATTTCCCCAGAGAGGTTCCCTTGAAGTGGCGTCCCTAGTTGAAGATCTTCTTGAAGGCGCTTCAACTGGAGGTTTTGAAAATGAAGATTGGCCTCCATCGGCGCAGTTGCTGACAACCCAAGGCGAATCCCCTCGAAGCGATTGCCTCCAGTGGATGCCGAAGGAGACGCTTGGACTACACCGCCGAGAAGATTCATTTGAAAGTTCGTCCAGTGAAGAGCCTCTGGGTTGAGCTTAAGTGTTCCTGTGGCGCTCGAGAACGGGAGGCCAAAAAGTTTACCCCGTCCGTCATGCAGGAGGAGGTTGGCGTGCGTCCCAACTTTGGCGTCCCATTGCAGGGTTTCAAGTTCAATCTCGGCAGAGGCTTGTTCGATTTCTGGTGGCCCGGACATCCTGAAATCTTCTATTCTTGCAATGCCACCACTGCCAGACAGCTGCGCCACGCTTTCTGTGGGCATCTCAAAGATAAATTTCATCTCCTGGGGAAAGAGTCTCCCTTGAAGCCCAACTTTGTGGAGCGCAGTTTCTGCTTGGGGGCCCAGAAGGCGAAAGAGTTGGGGGGTGAGTTGAACCCCGGAATTTGAATGCAGTACGGCTTCGGCATGGATGTCGCTTTCCGTGGACTGAAAGTGCAAATTTTTCACTTGAACCGCAGAGTCACCTTGTTGGATTTGGAGAATGTTCGACTTGATGTTCGACGGCGTAAAAGAGATCTCACCGAATATCTCAAGGGGAGAGTCCAATCCTGAAGCCTGAAGCGTGAGCGGATGAAACCGTGTTTGAATTTCAAGCGTGTTGGCGGCGTTGGGATTCCATGCAACGACGCCGTCAAGAAGTGCTTGGCAATGAAGGTGTTGCGTTGACTTGTCTAACCGAAGATGGCGAAGGAGTTTCCTTGCATCACTCGTGGACAATTGAAATTGCGCCGAAGAAAGTACGGCGTTGTTTGGGAAAGAGGGAGAAATTTGTATCGATGCTTCGAGTGGATTTCCCTGCAACGTAGCAGTCATCATTTCACAATAGGCCAGCGTCTTTCCGTCGGCGTTTTGCACCATGAGGTTCCCCCGGATTTCTTCGAGAGGGAAATTTGGGGTTCGTGTGTCTTGACAACCATCTTCTTGGAAGGGAAGGCGGGCTGTGAGTGAAAGTGCATCTGGTTCCGATCGGAGTGAAATATTCCAAGGTTTTTGATGGCTCCACTCGATATTTTCCAAGGCTGCCGGGAGACCAATATGTTGCTGGAGTACTCGTCGTTCTTGAAGAGAAGGTTGAATATTTTCCAAGTCCAGGGAAAGAGCCAATCCACCGTCCCATTGCCCGTTGAATGCGACTTCGCCCTGTAGCGCGCGTCCAATCCCTTGAAAGTCTATGCGTGTGGGTGAGTAGGAAAGGAGAAGAGTATTTGCCGTGATGGAAACGGGAAGAAAAGATGGTTGGACTTGAACATCACTAGCATCTACCTCAATGCGAAGGGTTCCATCGTTGGCGAAATCTTGGCCTCGGAGTGTAATATCTGCGTTAAAATGTCCATTTTTAGGACGACCCAAGCTTCGCCAAGCCGTATGAATCTCCGGAGTGCCCGCAACGGCAGAAGTGACGGCAGCATCCACGGGGATGCCGTCGGCGTGGACATCCAACTGCAATGCCGTACGGCTTTCCCACAAGCCCAAAACAAGCTGTGCATCAACAATTCCATCACCGGCTTGGCCGTGGACGTCGGCCAATAGGTGATGATGAGACGCAATAAAATCACCCTGTAGTCCCGTAACAGGATAAGGGAAAGACGCACGATGCCCTTCTTCGTTCAAGAACCCTTTGTATTTAAGAGAGAAATCTTTTGGTTGAGCATGAATGGCCCAGCGGGTCTTTGACTTTGGAGTCCAATCTATGGCAAAGCGCGTGGTCGGTGATCCGCGTAATTCTAAAGACTCAAAATAAAGGGCAACCTCGGGGAGGACTTGGCGAAGCCAGTCGACGCGGTCGGCATCAATCACAATGTTTCCCGTTTCCCCTCGAAGATGCACGGAGAGTCCATTCGGAGTTTGCTGGTGTATGGTTCCATGCGCGTCCCACGGGGTATCCTCAACAGATCCATCAACCTGAAATCCGATGCCGGTTTGCAAACTTCCTTGGGCGAGAAATCCAACATTTTGAATGAGGAGGGACGGCTCATGAAAGAACAGCGCACCATTTTGAAGCTGAAGTCGGATACTGGACTTCATAGCTTCTCCCAGAGGTTGTTTGGCGTGAATATGAAACTGTATTTTCCCCGTTTGTAATTCTAAATCACCCCAGTCTTGGAAAGAGAGGGGCGGGTCTTCAGGAAGCTGATGATGGAATCCCTTTGCCGAGATTTCCCATTTATTCAAGTTGCTGGATGCGTCGGCATGGATTTCTACTTCTCCATAAAAAGGAGCATCCATCTGACCAAGAAGGTGAAGCCGGCCGACGTTTTTTTTCCATTGCAGTTCCATATTCTGGAGCTGAAAGTGCAGCGGGGGGAGTGTGGAAGAGGTCCATGCAAGAGACCCTCCCTCGATGGAGATGAAAAAGGGGGCCAGTGAGCCGCCTTCTTCCGTGTGAATCGACTGCAGGTGTTTTTGGATAGCGGCTTCCGAAGTTTGGAACACCGGCTGAATGACCTTGAGATGTTTTGGTTGGAGAAAAGAGGAGCCTGGGAGTGTGTGGATCTGGAGCGTGGCCGCTTCACTAGAAAGTTCTGGAAAATGAGGCTCTTTGAGTTTGAGCTTTTGGATTGAGATTTCTCCCAATCCCCAGCGCAGATGGAGTGCATTTGCCTGCGCACCTTCGGGGAGCAATGTACGCGGAAGTGGAATCGGTAAAAAAGCGCTGATTAAGAGGAGGACGCCAAGCCAACCTGGTGGAGAAAGGCGATTCATCGAATGGAAGAGACCATGGGTGCTTGAACGTGGGTGAGAACGCGGTGCACGCGACCACTCAGCGAGCAAGTGATTTCATAGGGAATCGTGCCGGCGGCTTCCGCAAGGTCCTGAACCCTGAGGCATTCCTGGCCTTGTTTCCCAATGAACGTTACCGTGTCTCCGAGTTGCACATCCGGAACGTGGCCGACATCAACGGTGCAGTAATCCATAGAAACGGCCCCAACCACCGGGCATCGTTGTCCACGAACAAGAACCGTTCCGCGGC
>Ga0302120_10000342_pt1 | contig 20317 bp, 19 predicted proteins | sample AG5_Bottom_MG_FD_203118 | JGI IMG/M metagenome (GOLD analysis project Ga0302120, IMG submission 203118) | Marine microbial communities from Western Arctic Ocean, Canada - AG5_Bottom | ecosystem: Environmental > Aquatic > Marine > Oceanic | place: Canada: Western Arctic Ocean | collected 2017-10-01 | reverse complement strand
AAGCATTGGGTTTAGAATCATGAATGGGTTAATTGAGCAAACCCTACCAATCATTAAAGCGAAGAGATAAACCATGTCTATTGAAATTAAAGCCCCATCTTTTCCGGAGTCTGTGGCAGACGGCACCATTGCTACTTGGCACAAACAGCCCGGAGAGGCGTGCACGCGTGATGAATTGATCGTTGATATCGAGACCGATAAGGTAGTGATGGAAGTGGTTGCGCCTGCTGATGGTAGCTTGTCGGAAATCCTTGCAGCTGAAGGCAGTGCAGTATTGAGTGATGAGATCATCGCCCGTTTTACTGCAGGTGCAGTGGCAACCGCACCAGTAGCTGCTGGAGAGGCGCAAGCAAGTGACGCTGAAATTTCAGAAGTTAGCGGCCCGGCAGTACGCAAGTTATTACATGAAAATAACTTGGATGCCAGTCAGGTAACTGGTACCGGCAAAGGTGGTCGTTTACTTAAAGAAGACGTACTGGGCTACGTGAAGAATCCAACGCCGGTTGCGGCAACTCCTAGTGCTACTCCAGCAGTAGCTCCGGTTCCAGTAGCTACAGCAGCTGTTGTTAACGCAAAGGTAGTAGCTTCTACTGGGCCAGCACACCGTACGTCTCGCCGCGTACCTATGACTCGCTTGCGTTCAACCATTGCTAAGCGCTTGGTGTCTGCTCAAAACGAAGCAGCGATGCTAACCACTTACAACGAAGTTGATATGTCGCCGATTATGGCGCTGCGCAGTCAGTATAAGGCTCAGTTTGAAAAAGCGCATAACGGCACTCGTTTAGGGTTTATGTCGTTCTTTGTTAAGGCATCAGCAGAAGCTCTAAAACGCTACCCAGCAGTGAATGCTTCGCTAGACGGCAACGATATGGTATATCACGCATATCAAGACGTGAGTGTTGCTGTATCTACAGACCGCGGTTTGGTAGTGCCTGTGTTGCGTGACGTAGAAGCCATGACCTTGGCTGATATAGAAAAGGGTATTGTGCAGTTAGCAACTCAAGCTAAAGATGGGAAACTCACTTTGGAAGAAATGCAGGGCGGAACTTTCACCATCACAAACGGTGGCATTTTTGGCTCTTTGTTATCTACGCCAATTTTGAATCCTCCACAAACTGCCATTTTGGGCATGCACAAAATTCAAGATCGCCCAGTAGCAGAAAATGGCCAAGTGGTCATTCGCCCAATGATGTATTTAGCCTTGTCATATGATCATCGGATGATTGATGGCAAAGAAGCAGTTCAGTTCTTAGTTACCATTAAGGAATTGCTGCAAGACCCTGCGCGAATATTGCTTGAGATATAAGTACGCGTATTAACCAGAGTCCTCGTTGTGATCCAACGTGGGCTTACAATGTGAGAAAGTACTATGTCCCAAGATTTTGATTTGGTCGTCATTGGTGGCGGCCCTGGTGGTTATGTTGCGGCAATCCGTGGTGCGCAACTGGGTTTAAAAACAGCGTGTGTTGAGAAATGGACCAATGACAAAGGTGCTCCGGTATTAGGTGGAACCTGCTTAAACGTGGGCTGTATTCCTTCAAAAGCGTTATTGGATTCAACCCACAAATTCCACGATGCTAAACATGAATTTGAAGTTCACGGTATCGGTACTGGTGAAGTAACTATGGACGTGGCTACTATGTTGGCTCGTAAAAACACCATTGTGAACAACCTCACCATGGGTGTGGCAGGCTTATTCAAGGCCAACGGTGTGACATTAATCCATGGTACTGGCCAACTACAAAAAGACCGTGTGGTAAAAGTCACTGCTGTCGATGGCAGTGTCAGTGAACTTAAAGCCGGTAGCGTGATCTTGGCTGCTGGATCTGTGCCTGTAACCATCCCACCAGCGCCGTTAACCGATGATATTATTATTGATAACGTTGGTGCACTAAATATTAGTGAAGTACCAAAACGCTTAGGTATCATCGGTGCCGGTGTGATTGGTTTAGAGATGGGTACAGTCTGGCAGCGTTTGGGTAGTGACGTTGTGGTATTAGAAGCGATGGAGACATTTTTAGGCACCGCCGATAAGGATTTATCTAAAGAAGCTGCCAAGTGTTTAAAGAAACAGGGCATGAATATTCGACTTGGTGCGCTAGTAACGGGTACCGAAGTTGTTAATAACGAAGTTAAAGTCGCCGTTAAAAAGGCCGATGGCGACTCCGAGACCCTAACCTTCGACAAGTTGATTGTTGCTGTAGGTCGTAAACCGTACACTGAAGGCCTGTTGGCAGCAGACTCTGGCGTAGGACTTGATGAACGAGGTTTTGTTCATGTTAATCTGCGTTGTAAAACCGATGCTCCTGGCGTGTATGCCATTGGCGATGTTGTGCGTGGTCCTATGTTAGCTCACAAGGCTTCTGAAGAAGGCATGATGGTTGCAGATATCATTGCTGGTAATAAAGCATTGATTAATTATGACTGTATCCCTTGGGTGATTTATACCCACCCAGAGATGGCATGGGTTGGCAAAACAGAGCAAGAATTGAAGGCGGAAGGTGTTGAGGTTAAAGTGGGCAAGTTCCCATTTGCAGCTTCGGGACGTGCCATGGCAGCAAACGACACTCAAGGTTTTGTGAAGTTAATTGCCGATGCCGAAACAGACCGTATTTTAGGTTGCCACATTATTGGTGGTAACGCGTCTGAGCTCATCGCTCAGGCCGTAATTGCAATGGAATTTGGCTCAAGTGCCGAAGACCTAGCTCTTACAGTATTTGCTCATCCGTCATTGAGTGAAGCAGTACACGAAGCCGCGTTAGCTGTAGATGGTCATGCTATCCATATGGCTAACAGGAAAAAGAGAAAATAGGCATTTAGGTCAAATTTTTTAAATTTAAGTAAACAGGCAACACAATGAATCTTCATGAATATCAAGGCAAGCAATTGTTTGCCCAGTACGGCTTGCCCGTATCTAGCGGTATCGCCGCAGATACTGTCGAAGAAGCCATGACCGCTTTTGATCAAATTCCAGGTGACACCGTGGTTATTAAAGCCCAGGTGCACGCTGGGGGTCGCGGTAAGGCAGGCGGTGTTCAGCTAGTTTCTTCTAAGCAAGAGGTAGCTGATTTCGCTAATAAATGGTTAGGTAACCGCATGGTAACCTATCAAACTGATGCAGACGGCCAACCTGTTTCCAAAGTTTATATTGAACCTTGTACTGATATTGCTCAAGAGCTTTACCTTGGCGCTGTAGTTGATCGCAGCAGCCAACGTATTGTATTTATGGCTTCCACCGAGGGCGGTGTAGAAATCGAAAAAGTGGCTGAAGAGACCCCTGAAAAGATTCTCAAAGCCGAAATTGATCCGTTAACTGGCGCCCAACCTTATCAAGGTCGTGAATTGGCGTTTAAGTTGGGCCTTAAGGGCAAGCAGGTACAACAATTCACTAAGATCTTCCTTGGTTTGGCACAGTTGTTCAAAGACAAGGACCTAGCCTTATTGGAAATTAACCCTTTAGTAGTGACTGAACAAGGTGATTTACACTGTTTGGACGCTAAGGTAGTGATTGACAGTAATGCCGTATATCGTCACAAGGACATTCAAGCCATGCACGACCCAAGTCAAGACGATGAGCGTGAAGCTCATGCAGCTTCTTGGGACTTAAACTATGTTGCTTTAGATGGCACCATCGGTTGTTTGGTTAATGGTGCAGGCCTGGCTATGGGCACCATGGATATTGTTGCTACACACGGCGGCTTCCCGGCTAACTTTTTGGACGTAGGGGGTGGTGCAACCAAAGAACGTGTCACCGAAGCCTTTAAGATTATCTTGTCTGATCAGCGTGTTAAAGCTGTATTGGTGAATATTTTTGGCGGTATCGTGCGTTGTGATTTAATAGCTGAAGGTATCATTGGCGCCGTTAAAGAAGTAGGCGTAAGTGTACCTGTGGTAGTGCGCCTGGAAGGTAATAATGCCGAACTAGGTAGTAAAAAGCTGGCCGAAAGTGGCCTTGATATTATTGCCGCCACCAGTCTGAGCGATGCAGCCCAACAAGTGGTTGATGCAGCTGGAGGTGTAGCATGAGCATCTTAATTAACAAAAATACTAAAGTTATTTGCCAGGGTTTTACCGGCAGCCAGGGTACGTTTCACTCTGAACAATCGATTGAATATGGCACTAAAATGGTGGGTGGTGTAACACCAGGTAAGGGTGGTACAACTCACCTTGGCCTACCAGTATTTAATACTGTAAGCGAAGCCGTTGCGGCCACTGGTGCTGAAGCCTCTGTCATTTATGTGCCAGCTGCCTATTGTAAGGATTCCATCCTAGAAGCGGCTCATGCAGGCATTACGTTTATTGTTGCTATCACTGAAGGCATTCCAACCTTAGATATGTTGGACTGTAAGGTAATTTGTGACCAACTTGGTGTTCGTTTAGTTGGCCCTAACTGCCCAGGCGTGATTACTCCAGGCGAATGTAAAATTGGCATCATGCCAGGTCATATTCACTTACCAGGTAAGGTTGGCATTGTGTCTCGTTCAGGTACTTTGACTTATGAAGCTGTTAAGCAAACTACAGATGCTGGTTATGGACAGTCTACTTGTGTAGGTATTGGTGGTGACCCGATTCCAGGTACTAACTTTATCGATGTGCTTGAGCTATTTGAAAAAGACCCAGCCACAGAAGCGATTGTTATGATCGGTGAAATTGGTGGTAGTGCAGAAGAAGAAGCTGCAGCTTATATCAAAGCTAATGTCACTAAGCCTGTTGTGTCTTACATTGCCGGTGTTACTGCACCTGCTGGTAAGCGCATGGGCCATGCGGGCGCTATCATTTCTGGTGGTAAAGGCACTGCGGATGAAAAATTTGCTGCCCTAGAAGATGCCGGCGTTAAAACCGTTCGGTCTTTAGCCGATATCGGTAAAGCACTAAAAGAAATTACTGGCTGGGATTAAGTTCTTGCTGCTAGTTTCAACAAAAAGGCCACCCTAGGGTGGCCTTTTTGTTGGCTCTGAAGAAGTAGGCTGCTTAGCCTTACTTGGCTTTGAGCGCTAATTCCTGGGCTACTTCTACCTTAGAATCTTCAAGCATCGCTTCTATTTGACTCGCTTCAATACGGGTCATCAAAGGTTTGAATTTTTCGATGCCGTGATTAACAAGGGGAGTGCTTAGCCCTGACCAAGAAAGATCGTCGTTAAGGAAGCTGGCCGCATTTTCGGTCATCATCGGTAACACAGGCTTTAAGTAGATCATCAACATGCGGAACATGTTAAGGCCTGTTGAGCAGACGTCTTGTACCTGTTGTTCGGAACCTTCTTGTTTTGCCAATACCCATGGTTCTTTATCAGCGATGTATTGGTTGGCTTGGTCAGCTAACGCCATGATTGCCTTAATGGCTTTGCCAAATTCACGTTTTTCGTAATGTTCTGCAATGGCGTGTTGTTCGTTGGCAAATGTCTCGAGTAACTCAGGTTCGCTTACTGTAGAACTGAGTTTGCCATCAAATTTCTTGCTAATAAAACCTGCGCTGCGGCTGGCAATATTCACTACTTTGCCAACTAGGTCAGAGTTCACACGTTGCACAAAATCTTCTAGGTTTAAGTCGATGTCATCAACTTTATTATTGAGCTTGGCAGCAAAATAGTAACGTAAGTATTCAGGGTGAAGGTGGCGTAAATAAGTGCCAGCTTTAATAAAGGTGCCACGAGATTTAGACATCTTCTGGCCATTCACAGTTAAGAAACCGTGGGCGTAAACGGCCGTTGGAGTGCGGAAGTCGGCGGCATGTAACATGGCTGGCCAAAATAGACCGTGGAAGTTGATAATATCTTTACCAATAAAGTGGTACAACTCAGTGTTGGAATTCTTGTTCCAGTAATGGTCAAAGTCTAGATTTTCTGTACGATCACATAAGTTTTTAAAGCTAGCCATATACCCAATAGGGGCATCTAGCCATACATAAAAGAACTTATTTTCTTGGCCTGGAATTTCAAAACCAAAGTACGGTGCGTCTCGGCTGATGTCCCATTCTTGTAGGCCAGAATCTAGCCACTCGGCGAGTTTATTGGCAATTTCAGCCTGCAGGCTACCGCTACGGGTCCAGTCCTTCAATAATTGCTCAAAGTCAGGCAGTTTGAAAAACAGGTGAACAGAGTCTTTCTGAATTGGTGTTGCTCCTGAAATAGCCGACTTAGGTTTGATTAAATCGGACGGAGAGTAGGTGGCACCGCAGGCTTCACAGTTGTCCCCATACTGGTCTTCAGTTTTACACTTTGGGCAGGTGCCCTTAATGAATCGGTCGGCCAAAAACAATTGTTTTTCCAGATCGAAAGCCTGAGTAATAGTGCGCGAGGCGATATGGCCCTTGGCTTCACAGGCTTTATAAATGTATTCCGAAAACTCACGGTTTTCAGGCGAGTGGGTAGAGTAGAAATTGTCGAAAGACACTTTAAAGTTGCTAAAATCTTGTTCGTGCTCTGATTGCACGTTGGCAATGAGTTGCTCTGGGGTAATACCTTCTTGTTCGGCACGCAACATAATAGCTGTGCCGTGGGCATCGTCGGCACACACATAGTGGCAGGTGTTGCCAAGGTGACGCTGAAATCTTACCCAGATGTCAGTTTGAATGTACTCCAGCATGTGGCCAAGATGAATAGATCCGTTGGCATAAGGTAAGGCGCTGGTTACAAGTATTTCGCGAGCAGTAATATTGGTCATGGATTAGATTCGAGTGTCTTAAGGGCGCTAAATGGAGCGCAAACTAGTGGATTTAGTAATTCAGGCACCATTGTACAAAAACGCCTATAGTTTCGCCACTCTCTAATCAGTACTTGTGAGTACTACGGAGCATCGGGTTATGTGTTTATGCCCGTTTTCCCTGCTATAATCTTGCCTGAAATGAGTACCCAGTTTAAGGAGTAGTTCTGTGGCCCTTGAGCCCATACAACCGCAACAATACCAAGCGTTTTTAGACGCTAAGAGCGAACTAATTCAGTCTCGTTTTGACGAACTAGGTGACTTTACCTCCGGCGTTGCGTTAGAAGTATTTCCATCGAAGCCAGAAAATTATCGTATGCGTGCGGAGTTTCGTATGTGGCATGAAGGCGACGATCTATATTACGCTATGTTTCCACCGGGTAATAAATACCAGCCTATTCGTATAGACTCTTTCCCTCAAGCTAGTGAGCGTGTTAATGAGTTGATGTTGCCTTTGTTGGATGGTATTAAGACTTCGCTTGTATTGAGTAAGAAGCTATTCCAGATCGATTTTCTGAGCAGCCAACGTGGCGAAATTTTAGTTAGCCTGTTATACCATAAGCAACTAGGGGACGATTGGTTAGTGCTGGCAGATGCCTTACGTATTGAGCTTGGTATTAATATTATTGGTCGTGCGCGCAAACAAAAGCATGTTTTGGGCATGGGTTACATTATGGAAACCCTAGACATACGAGGTCGCCAGTATCACTACCAGCAAGTAGAGAATGCATTTACTCAACCTAATGCGGGTATTAATGAACAAATGATTACTTGGGCCTGTGAAAGCGTTGAGCGTTTTGGCCCCATGGACAAGCCAGATTTGTTGGAGTTGTACTGCGGTAATGGCAACTTCACCGTGCCTTTAGCCACCCAGTTTCGTAAGGTAATGGCCACCGAAATTGCTAAATCTTCGGTTAACTCTGCCAACTTTAACCTGATTGAAAATAACGTTGATAACGTTACTATCGTACGTTTGTCTAGCGAAGAGATGACCGAAGCCTTAGCCGGCATACGTCCCTTTAGGCGCTTAGCTGATGTAGACTTAACCAGTTTTTATTTTGGTACTATTTTAGTAGACCCACCAAGGGCGGGATTAGATCCAGACACCTTAGCATTAGTGCAACAATTTGATCAGGTAGTTTACATTTCCTGTAACCCCGATACATTGCTGGACAACTTACAAGAACTCAAACAAACCCACGAGCTAAAACGCTTGGCTTTATTTGACCAATTTCCATACACCCACCATGCAGAATGCGGTGTGGTGCTGCATAAACGTAATTCATAGGACATATCATGACCGATACACGACCAGAAGGTCTTCAAAAAATCAAACACATCGTTGCCGTAGCCTCAGGCAAGGGCGGTGTAGGTAAATCTACCACTACGGTTAACGTGGCTTTAGCCATGGCTAAAGCGGGTTTTAAAGTAGGTGTTTTAGATGCCGATATTTATGGCCCAAGCCAAGGTCTAATGTTGGGAATTGCCGAAGGTAGTCACCCAGAAACGATGGACGAAAAGTGGTTTGTGCCTATTCAAGCTCATGGTGTTAGTGTGATGTCTATGGCCTTTTTGGTGGATGCAAATACGCCTATGGTATGGCGTGGTCCTATGGCAGCAGGCGCATTGCAGCAAATGTTATTGCAAACAGCGTGGGGCGAGTTGGACTACTTGTTTGTTGACATGCCTCCTGGTACAGGCGACATACAATTGACCTTATGCCAAAAAGCGCAAGTGTCTGGAGCGATTATTGTAACTACCCCGCAAGACTTAGCCTTGCTCGACGCCCGCAAGGGTATTGTAATGTTTAACAAGGTAAACGTGCCTGTGTTAGGTATCGTGGAAAATATGAGCACTCATGTATGCAGCCAATGTAACCATGAAGAAGCAATTTTTGGTGCCGGCGGTGGTGCTGCATTAGCCCAAGAATATGGTAGTGAGTTGCTTGCTAGCTTACCCTTGAGTATGGCCATTAGAGTGCTTGTTGATAGCGGCACACCTACGGTGGTAGCTGAGCCTCAATCGGCAGCGGCCAATACCTATATGCAGTTGGCTCACTCATTAGTGGAAAAGCTCGATGGAACCAGTCAATCCATGCCTAGCATTAGTATAGATGAAGATTAAATACCATGAGATTAAGTGATAAAGATATTATCGCCGCTTTAAATAGTGGCAAAATTGGCATTGACCCACGCCCTGACGATAGCGTCATCACGGGTGTCAGTGTAGATCTGCGTTTAGGTAATAGCTTTCGTGTGTTTAAGGACCACGCTCGTGCGTATGTAGACGTGAGCGCTAGCCGCGAAGAAATTAACAGCACTCTTGAAGCCATTATGAGTGAAGAAATTGTTGTTGAGAAAGGCGAGAGCTTTTTTCTACACCCTGGTGAGTTGGCACTCGCGGTGACATTAGAATCGATCACTATTCCTGATGACCATGTTGGCTGGTTAGATGGCCGATCTTCGCTGGCTCGATTAGGGCTGATGGTGCACGTCACAGCACACCGTATTGACCCAGGTTGGAGCGGTGCCATTGTGCTAGAGTGTTTTAACAGTGGTAAGTTGCCCTTAGCGCTAAAACCTAACATGACCATTGGTGCGATAAATTTCGAAACACTGTCGAGCCCAGCTCTACGGCCATACAACAAGCGTCCAGATGCTAAATATAAGCATCAACAAAGTGCGGTAGCCAGTCGTATTGACCAAGATAGCTAAGGAGATTACGTGTGCCAGCTACCTACTGTTAGCTGGGCTGACCCCTGGGATCAGTTAAACCATTGGTCAAGTTGAGATAAGTCCTCGCCACTTAACAGGCCGCTGGCTTTTTTGAGACGCAATTGATTTAGTACTAAATCAAGCCGCGCATTAGCCCAGTTTCTTTGGGCCGAAAAAACTAGTTTTTCAGCGTCCAGAATATCACTCAGGTCTCTTAAGCCTAATTCGTATTCTGTATTTTTCCCAGTTAAAGACGCTTGTACGGCAGAGCTGAGCTGTGCCAACGCTTGAATTTGTTGGCGACTAGTATCAAGGGCTTGATGCCAGCGTCTAACTTCTTGTTGCGTAGCCTTGAGCAGGGCTTGGCCTTGCTGTGAGCTGGCGTACCAGGTTTCTTTGGCCTCTTTAGCCTGGGCTTGGTTAAGGCCGCCGTCATAAAAAGTACCTGATATGCCTAGAGAGAAGGTTTGCGAATCGCCGCTAAGACTGCTGTAATTCTTTGACACACTGATACTTGCTTTAGGGTAGATGCTCACATCTTTAACTTGATAGTTGTGGTATGCCTGTTGAGTGGCAAAACCATTGCTAGCAAGGTCGAGGTTGTTGTCTTGTGCCAACACAAACCAGTTTTCTAGAGAGTTGGTAGCTACTAGGCTGGCGGCGCTAAAGCTACTAGCTAGGGCAGGGAGTTTCTCTGGTAACGCTTGGTTGGTTAAATTTTCAAGATTAGCACGAGCTAAGGTTAGATTTTGCCGTACTTGTAACAGGTTCACTTGTAATTGTTGAAAGTTGGCTTTTACATCTTGTAGTTGAATAATACTGGTTATGCCTAGATCAACCTGTTGTTGAGTTTGTTTTAAACGTTGTTCTATAGCGGCAACTTCAGCCATGCTTGAAAAAAGTTGATGCTGTTGTTTGATTACTGCAACATACCGTTCAATGACAGAGAAAATAAGATTTTGGTGAGTCTTTTCGAAGTTAATTCGAGCACCAGCAGCGCTTTGTTGGGCCATTTTCATGCCATAGTATGCATCTAGCCGCAAAGGTAGTGCCAGTTGCACACCGTAACTGTGACTGTCAGAGCGTCCATCTAATGCCAGATTTTGATTAAAGTTTCCACTAATTTGTGGGCTGAGTGCACTGTTGGCTTGGGGGATGATCTGTAGTCTAGATTCAAGCGTATGCTGAGCGGCTAGGTAACTTGGATCGTTGGCCTGTGCAAGCTGAAACAGCTCTTGAAATTGGCTGGCGTGGCTGCCTATGGCGGTGGCGGCGGCAAAAATAAAGGCAGCAATGCGGTGTGAAGAAGCCAAGGTGTATCCTTAAGTAACTTATATGTAATAGTTGAGTGTAACCAAATTGGTGACTATGCGCTAATAGCTTTACTAAGCTTTGCAGAGTAAAGCTATGATCATACGTATAGTTAGTTATCAAGCCAGGTAAGTTGCGTCAAATTGAGTTGGTAACGTTTACCATCAGTTTCTTTTTGTACAATACGAACGATGGTGTAATCGAGTTTTGGCGCAAACCAAATCCATGTTTCGCGTTCGGCATTGCCGCCTCGATCACGTTTAATGCGTACAGATGTGTAATTGCCTAGTGGTGTTTCAATAATGTCTTCGCCATCGGCAATAAAACGATAGGTTTTAAGCAGGCCACCATCAGCTACTTCATAGGCATAAATATTCCCCTCAATTGCAGGGATGGATGCCAAATCAAGCTGCAGTCGCAGCTGTACACTTTGCTTATCCAATGTTTGTGGCACTATGCCCATCACCCAAGAGGATCCCTCTGCGGTATTCTTAACCTTTTTGTTCGGCCAATCAAATGCCACTTCTACGTCACGTTTCTTGTGAAAGATTTTGCGCTGGTAGCTGTAGTGGTTGGGTTGAATTTGATCATCAGTGAATGTAAACAAGGTGGATTCGGTGATGGAAGCAACCATTGCGCTAGCTTCTGTGGTCAGGCGGTAACTGCCATCATCGTTCTTGATTAGGCTGCGCTCTGCTTTACCAGAGAGGCTGATGCCCAAATCCCATTGGCTGGTATAGATGGCTTGAAAGGGGCGTAGCTGAGCTATGCTATTGCTGCTCCACAACAACACTAAAGACAGGCCAACTAGGCTAGTGATGTTAGATAAAGTTTGCTTCAAATATGACATTGCACTTCCTTGCGATATGAATATTGAACTGTCACTTTAGGATTGAAACGGCATTCCTTGCACAGGTAACCGATGGCCATCCATTAATACGGCGTTGTTCTGTAGTTTTAGGCGACCCTCGCAAAACCACTTTATAGCGATGGGGTAAATAATATGCTCTTGTACCAGAACCCTAGCGGCTAGAACGTTAGGTGAATCCAGATCTAGAACAGGTACCAATGCTTGTAAGACAATAGGACCGCCATCAAGTTCACTAGACACAAAATGTACGCTGGCCCCATGCTGGCTAACTTCGGCTTCTATGGCACGCTCATGGGTATTAGTCCCCTTAAACAGGGGTAGTAATGAAGGGTGAATGTTAAGCATACGACCCTCGTAGTGATGTGTTAGTTCGGGCGTAAAGATTCGCATAAAACCAGCCAAAACCACAAGCTCTGGTTGTTTGTCATCTATTGCATGCATTAACTCACGATCAAACGCTTCACGACTGCCATAATCAAGGTGACTAATAACTTGAGTTGCAATGCCAGCCCTGTTGGCTCGCGCAAGACCCATAGCTTCTTGTTTATTACTAATAACTAATTCAATAGAAGCCACAATAGTGCCAGCAGCAATGGCGTCAATCAGTGCTTGTAGATTGCTACCACTGCCAGAAATAAGCACCACAAGACGTGGTATCTGTTGTAACGATTGTTGATGCATTAAAGTGTCCGCAAGTTGAATTAACGCAAAACAACAGCGTCTTCAGAGCCAGTGTTTTGTTTAATGTGGCCAATAACCCACGGGCGTTCGCCTGCATTAGAAAGAGACGCTAGCGTTTTGGCTTGGTCTTCTTCAGCCACTACAATCACCATACCTACACCACAGTTAAATGTGCGGTACATTTCAGTATCGGTAACGTTACCATTAGTTTGTAACCACTTGAATACAGCCGGTTGTTGCCATGAATTAGTGTCAATTACAGCCACGCTATCTGCTGGTAATACCCTGGGAATGTTTTCAAGCAAACCGCCACCAGTAATGTGTGATAGGGCTCTTACATCTACCTGCTTAAATAATTCTAATAAGGCCTTTACGTATATACGGGTGGGTTCCATTAGGGCTTCACCTAGGCTGGTGCCACCAATGTCGTGTTGTAAGTCGGCTTGGCTTACTTCAATAATTTTGCGAATTAAGGAGTAACCGTTAGAGTGTGGGCCCGAAGCAGGCAGCCCGATAAGCACATCACCTGAAGCCACTTTGGTGCCGTCTATGATCTTGCTCTTTTCTACAATGCCTACACAAAAACCAGCAAGATCGTAATCCTCACCTTCGTACATACCTGGCATTTCGGCTGTTTCACCACCTACTAAAGATGCGCCTGCAAGTTCACAGCCTTCGCCGATTCCAGTCACTACTCGTGTTGCAATCTCTACGTCTAGCTTGCCAGTGGCATAATAGTCTAAAAAGAACAATGGCTCTGCACCGGCAACAATTAAATCGTTAGCACACATGGCCACTAGGTCGATGCCAATATGATCATGTCGGTTAAGTTCTAAGGCTAGCTTTAGCTTTGTGCCTACACCATCCGTACCGGAGACAAGTACCGGTTCGTCGTAACCTTTAGGTAATTCGAATAGTGCACCAAATCCACCTAGACCGGCCATTACTTCTGGGCGGCGGGTACGCTTAGCGACACCTTTAATACGTTCAATTAGAGCGTTGCCTGCGTCGATATCGACACCAGCGTCTTTATAGCTTAGGGAATTGGTAGGGGCTTCAGTGCTCATGGCAGGGGGGTGACCTTAGGCGATTAAATCAAAGTAGGCATATTTTATCACGTCTCCCGACGTTTCATCACCCGCTTATAGAGGAAGTTTGGAGGTTTTTTGTACTTTTCTTGCTAGCGGCACAGACTCATATTGATTATAGTTAGGCTAGAATTACAATAGACCAAAAAAATCGACTAATCCCATGGTTATCAAAGATACTGTATGGCGTTAATATTGCGAAAAATAGTGGCTAAGCCGCTGTGGAAAATAACTTCTACGTTACTTCTGCTACTGTTATCTGCTCCAGCATTTAGTTTGACGGTAGACGGTCTTTATAGTGCCGAAGTTGCAGTGGAAGATCAATCTTCTGCACAGATGCTGAGGGCCAAAAAAGAGGGCCTTACTCAGGTGCTGGTTAAAGTCACTGGGCAAACACAGAGCCTAAATAACCCTCGTATACGCACTGCGCTAGTAGATGCAGATGATTACTTGCAGCGCTTTTCTTTTACTACCAAATTAGCTAATGGTAAGCCCCAAGCGGTGGTAGAGTTGGCCTTTGATAAGTTGCAGGTTAATCAGTTGATTCGTGATTCTGGGCTACCTATATGGGGTACTGACCGTGCAGCCGTATTAGTTTGGTTGGTGGAAGATATCCAGGGCACACGTCAGATTGTAAATGATGATGATCACCCTATGGTGGCTCAAATTATGTCCCAAGCAGATCAGCGAGGGATGCCATTATTGTGGCCATTGTTAGATTTAGAGGATCAGGTGGCCATCAATGCGGGCGCTCTGTGGGGTTTGTTTAGAGATGCTATTAAAAATGCCTCCAACCGTTACCAAGCCGACGCTGTGTTAGTTGGGCGTATGTTTCAGGATAGTCGGCAGTTATGGCGGGTTGAGTGGAACTTCTGGCTCGACGAAGTTGAACAGCAGTGGTCTTCTGAAGGTGATGACCTGGCGGCCTTAGTAGATCCTTTGCAGGATCGTTTATCATCAAGCTTAGTGGCTAAGTTTGCCTTAGCAAGCGATATTGAACGTGCAAGTGATGATGCACATCAAAGTGCAATATTGCGAGTAGACCAGGTGACACAGTTTGATGATTACGTTGAATTACGGGCAATGCTGCAAGCCATTGCGGGTATACAAAGAGTGCAGCTGCACAGTGCTAATGGCGATACTCTAGAATTTCGAATTTTTGCTCAATCTCATCTTACCCAAGTAAAATCGATTGTTGATCTAAAACGACGGTTGCAGCCGGTGGATGACATTGATACCGAGCAGGACATTGACCTTGATGATGGACCTTTATGGCACTATCAATGGCATTAACATAAGGAACGTTTCTAATGAAGCAGGCTCAGACAGGGTTATTGTTTTTTGTAGGGCTTATTGTGGCAGGCTTGTTGTATTTGCTGCAGCCCGTGCTTACGCCGTTTGTAGTTGGTATCGGCATCGCCTACTTGGCAGATCCTTTTGCTGATCGTATCGAAGCCAGAGGGTTTAGTAGAACGGTTGCAACCGTTATTGTATTTGTGGTGTTGACTCTGATATTTGGGGCCATAATTTTAGTCCTAGTGCCTTTGTTAATTAAGCAAATTCAAACCTTGGTACAAATGTTACCCAATATTGAGGTTTGGTATAATGCGACCCTGCTACCATGGTTGCAATCCACTTTAGGCGTAGATGTTAAAAGCATGAACTTGGATCTGGTTACCGAAGGACTTTCCGCTGAGTGGAAACAAACAGGAGGAGTAATTTCGCGAGTAGTTCAATATGCTACGCGTTCGAGTATGGCCTTAATCTCCACCTTAGGCTCCATGGCTATGATCCCTGTGGTGGCATTTTATATGCTAAGGGATTTTGATCTTCTTACATCTCGGATTAAAGCCTTATTGCCCATTAATGTTCAGCCCCGTGTGAGTGCATGGGCGCTTGAGAGTAATGATGTGTTGGCTGCGTTTATGAGAGGCCAACTGTTGGTCATGTTTAGCTTAGGGGTGATATACGCGTTAGGGCTGAGTTTAGTAGGCTTAAACTATGCGCTGTTAATTGGTATCTTGGCTGGTTTAGCCAGCATTGTGCCTTATTTAGGTTTTGTTGTAGGTATTGCTGCAGCCATGACTATTGCGTTTTTCCAGTTCGACGGATACATGCCGCTAGCCTTAGTACTTGCAGTGTTTACTATAGGACAAATGATAGAGAGTTTTGTGTTAACCCCGCTTCTTGTGGGTGACCGTATTGGCTTGCATCCGGTGGCTGTGATATTTGCAATTTTAGCAGGTGGTCAACTGTTTGGGTTTATGGGCATTTTGCTAGCGTTGCCAATTGCTGCTGTGATTATGGTATTGTTGCGCAATCTTCATACGGGCTATATAAACAGCTCATTGTATGGTCAGCAGGATAGTGAATGACATCTAATGCAGTAACAAACACGCCTAAGCATCTTGGCTCTGGGCAACTTACGTTAGGTGTGACTTTAAATATTCAGCAACAGCTGAGCAATTTCAGTTTTAGTGGCGCACCTGCATTGGCTCAAACTGTGGATATACTCCTGCTCAGTGAGCAGGCCGACAGTGTGTACGTATTCGGTGCTCAAGGCGTCGGTAAAAGCCATTTATTGCAAGGTTGCGTACTTAAAGCTCAAGAAATGGGTCAGGAAGCGGTCTACATAAGCTGCAGCGAACTGGTGCAAATACCTACTCATCAAGCCAGTGACTGTTTGGCAGGATTAGAGAATAATGCATTGGTCTGCGTTGACGACATAGACTGTTTGGTTGCTGATAGTCATTGGGCCCAAGCTTGGTTTCATTTGTATAACAAGTTAATGCAGCAAGGTAACCACCTTGTAATGTCTGCTACATCAAATCCAAGGACGATAGATTGCTCGCTTAACGACTTGCGTTCTCGCTTGCAATTAGCCAATGTTTTTCAATTGAATGCGTTGGATGAAGTGGCGAGCGGCCGATTATTACAGGCTAAAGCCAAGCAAAAGGGTTTGCAGTTAACCGAGGAACAAGTGGCCTACATTTTTTCACGTAGTCCAAGAGGCTTAGCTAATTTATTGGTGGTTTTAGATTTGTTAGATGCAGCTTCATGGCATGAAAAACGGCGTATTACTATCCCGTTTATCAAGCAGGTAATGGCATGGTAGCGCAAAGAAACAGTGTCAAGGGGCGAGGATAAAGTACATGTTAGGGCGTTTAAGAACTAGTTTAACAGTGGGTTTAATGCTTAGTTTAGCAGCATTGACAGGGTGTTCAAGCGCTCCCAATGGCTCTACCATCGACATTAATCTTGATTCTCGAGATCCATATCAAAGCCTTAATCGTAAAGTCTATGCATTTAATAATGTAGTGGACAAGAATCTTTTGTTGCCTGTGGTCAATGTTTACGAAGATGTAACCCCATATGTGATAAAAAAGGGTGTAACTAACTTTTTTTCTAACCTAAGCGACGTGGGAAATTTTGTAAACCACGGTTTACAGCTGAAGCCTAAAAAGGCTGGCGCAGACTTTGGCCGTTTAATGATGAACACAACCCTAGGTTTGGGCGGTATCATTGATGTGGCGTCTAATTTAGGTCTCTACCAAGAACCTGAAGATTTTGGTCAAACTTTAGGCTACTGGGGCGTTAGTCCTGGTCCCTATATAGTATTGCCTTTTCTTGGCCCCAGTACATTAAGGGATACTGGAGCCCTATTGATTGATGCGGGTTCTAACCCAATCAACAGATATGATCCACTGGCTCACAAATTTGTTATATTAGTTTTACAAGCGGTAGACCTTAGGCGCCAGTTGGGTGACTTTGAATCGCTTATTAGCGGAGATTCCTATATCTTCATCCGCGAGGCCTACTTGCAGCGTCGAGAATACTTGATAAAAGACGGTGCCCCCAGTGATGATGACGATTTTGACGATTTTTAATGCCTACGACTAAGGTTGTACTTGTCAGCAGGCCTTAAAGAGCATATTGTTGCGCTATTAGGCCACCAATTAAGGGCCTGGAGTAAGTTGTACTATGGAACCTGACGTCAGTCAGATCCTGATCGTTGCTAGCGATCTCGACCTTAAACATAAAATCACCAAACATTATGCAGCACGTCGTTTTCATGTGACTGCAACTAACGATCCGCTCCACGCATTGGACTTTCTTTCTAATGCAGTGGTGAATTTGGTATTGTTTCAATATAATCCGCAAGAACCCACTTTAACGGCTTTATTACAAGATATGCTGGATAAGTGTGCTGAAGTTCCGCTTATCGTCCTCACCCAAATTGATTCTGCTCAAAGCATCACCAATATGCTTCGTTTAGGCGTAACTGATGTGTTTAATTTGCCGTTGGATACATTGTTTGAGTTGGATCAGAGCGTCATGCGCCATGTCAAACGGTCTGCGCTATTTTATGAAAATATACAGTACCGTCAAGAGTTAGAGGTAGTTCATCGTCAAGTGAATAAAAACCTTGCTGAACTGCAACAAGACCAGATCGCTGGGCGTTTAATTCAACAACGTATGATGCCGCCCGAAGAGTGCAGTATTAACGGTTTGAGTATGCATCGGTACATGAAATCGTCACTTTATTTGAGTGGAGACTTTATAGACTATATTCGTTTGGGTGAACATCGTGTTTTGTTTTATCTAGCTGATGTGTCTGGTCATGGCGCATCATCTGCATTCCTATCTGTCTTGCTGAAGAATATTACTAACCGTCTTACTCGAGAATACCTTGAATCAGATGCCAATGGTGTGATTTCGCCAGCTACAGTTGTGGCCCAAATTAACAGTGAGCTGCTTGATTTTGATATTGATAAACACATGACCGTGTTTATGGGTATGTTGGACCGCAGCAACCATATGCTCACCTATTGTGTTGGTGGACACCTGCCTATGCCACTGCTATCACAGAATGACGAGGTGCACTATTTGTCAGGTTTGGGCAGTGGTTTACCTGTGGGATTATTTGACGACGCGCAATATATAGACCTGACACAGCAGCTAGAAGCAAACTTTAAGTTGTTGTTAAGCTCAGATGGTATTTTTGAAATACTGCCCTCTGATCAAATTGCAGACAAGGAAGAGCAGCTACGCAATGTTTTGCAACAATGTGGCAGTCGCTTACAAAAATTAGTAGACGCTTTAAATATTAATAGCCTTGACGCCGTTCCTGATGATATTGCCATGTTAAGTATCTGTGGAGAGGCATATGCTTAAAGGGCGGATTATAGTAGCCGATCACGATGGGACTCATGTTATCAAATTTTTGGGCGATGTCAGGTTAACCCTGTGCCCAGCTTTGGATCAATACCTTGATAACATTTTTAATAGTAGTTACTTTAAAACCATTCTCATTGATTTGACAGAAACAGAAGGGATTGATTCCACCACCCTTGGCATGTTGGCTAAAATGTCGATCCGCATGAAGAAAAAAATGGGTTTTGTGCCCACCTTAGTCTCCATCAATGAGAATATAACTCGGGTGATACTGAGCATGGGTTTTGATAAAGTGTTTGTGTTGGTTAACCACTTGGATGAACAAGAAGAACCGATGCAAGAGTTGGCTCAAGGTGACTTTTCTGACCTTACGGTGCAGCAAAAAGTGCTAGAAGCCCACCGAACCTTGATGGGCATGAATCAAAAAAACCATCAAGAATTCAAAAACTTAGTGGACGTGCTAGAACATCAGTGCCTTATCTAACCTAAGCCAGTAAAGCCTCTAACTTCTCTTGATCCCTGGTGAAATTGCGAATACCTTCTGCTAACTTTTCTGTCGCCATGGCATCTTCATTATGCATCCAACGAAAGTTCGCTTGGTTAAGGCTCAATTTGGCTTGTGTTACTAAGCCCTTTTTACTGTCTAGTTGTTGAACTAAAATTTCGTTATCGTCAGCTAAGTCCTGCATTAGTGCAGGGCTAATGGTCAAACGGTCACATCCAGCTAACTGCTCAATTTCTTGCGTGTTTCTAAAGCTAGCACCCATGACTACGGTGTTGTAGTTGTGCTGCTTGTAATAGTGGTAAATTTTGCTCACCGAAATAACGCCAGGATCTTCTGCAGGGGCAAAACCATCGACCTTCATTGCGGCTTTGTGCCAATCCATAATACGGCCTACAAATGGCGAGATTAGGTAGACACCTGCTTCTGCGCAAGCAATGGCTTGGGCAAAACTAAATAATAACGTTAGGTTGCAGTTGATACCTTGCTCTTCAAGTTTCTTGCCTGCCTGAATGCCTTCCCATGTAGAGGCTATCTTAATTAATACGCGGTCTTTACTTACACCCTGTTGACGGTATAAATCAATAATTTTAAGGGCGCGGGCAACGGTAGCGCCTGTGTCGAAAGACAAGCGAGAATCTACTTCTGTAGAAATGCGGCCGGGCACAGCACTGAGGATCACCTTACCAATGGCGACCGCTAGGTAATCACAGGTGTTATCCATTTGGGCTTGGCTATTGCCACCTTGCGCTGATGCCCATTGCTTAGCTTCAGTTAACAGGTGTGCGTACTGAGGCATTTGTGCCGCTTTTAACACCAAAGAGGGGTTAGTGGTTGCGTCTTGTGGCTGGTATTGTTTAATGGCTTCTAAATCGCCTGTATCAGCGACTACTGTGGTCATCGTTTTAAGTTGTTGCAGTTTATTCATTGCTGATGTGTTATCTCTGTTGTTGGTGTTGGCGCTGTTTCAATTAAGTTTAACGCATCGTACATCACTTGGATGCTAGCGTTACTGCCATGGATATTATCACTAATATGGCGTCGTAGGGCGCGGGCACCCGGCAATCCTTGAAAAAGGCCCATAATATGCCCACTCATATGGTGCAAAGATGTGCCTTGCTCATGGTGTTGCTGCATATAAGCAAAGTAACTAAGGGCTGCTTGGCGACGCTCTGGCAGAGGCAGGCTGCAATCATAGAACTGTTGGTCTACTTGGGTGAGCAGGGCGCTATTATGGTTGGCAACACGGCCTAGCATAACGCCATCTACCCGAATT
>Ga0302120_10000339_pt1 | contig 20346 bp, 15 predicted proteins | sample AG5_Bottom_MG_FD_203118 | JGI IMG/M metagenome (GOLD analysis project Ga0302120, IMG submission 203118) | Marine microbial communities from Western Arctic Ocean, Canada - AG5_Bottom | ecosystem: Environmental > Aquatic > Marine > Oceanic | place: Canada: Western Arctic Ocean | collected 2017-10-01 | reverse complement strand
TCAAGTCCCATCTTGTCCATCAAATTGGCTATTCTTCCAGATCCAAAAAGGCGCATCAAGTTGTCTTCAAGAGAAACGTAAAACTGGCTTGATCCATCATCTCCCTGTCGTCCTGCCCTACCTCGCAGCTGCCTGTCAACACGTCGTGATTCATGGCGCTCGGTACCAATAATGGCTAATCCGCCAGCCTCTTTCACTCCTTCACCTAGTTTAATATCCGTTCCTCTTCCAGCCATGTTGGTGGCAATAGTTACCGCTGAGGTCCTCCCTGCTTCAGCTACGATATCTGCCTCGCGCTGATGTAGTTTTGCGTTGAGTACGTTGTGCTTAATTCCCCGCATTTTCAACATGCGACTCAATAATTCCGAAATTTCCACTGAAGTAGTTCCTACCAATACGGGTCGCCCGTTTTTGGTTAGGTTGTCAACTTCTTCTATAACTGCGTTGTATTTCTCTCTGGTGGTTTTGTAGATAAGGTCCTCCGCATCATTTCTGACAATCGACCGGTTGGTAGGGATGACTACCACATCAAGCTTGTAAATATCCCAGAGTTCACCGGCTTCTGTTTCTGCTGTTCCAGTCATGCCTGCCAATTTGTGGTACATCCTGAAATAATTCTGAAGGGTCACCGTAGCATACGTTTGTGTCGCAGCCTCAATCTTAACATTTTCCTTGGCTTCAATCGCCTGGTGAAGGCCATCAGAATATCGCCGGCCTTCCATGATCCTGCCTGTTTGCTCATCAACAATCTTGATCTTGCCATCCATGAGTACGTATTCTACGTCCATTTCAAACAAGGTGTAGGCTTTAAGTAATTGATTCATGGTATGAATGCGTTCACTCTTGATAGAGAAATCCCGCATCAATTCACTCTTTTGATTGGCAATATCTTGTTGATCTGCTCCGCTCTTTTCAATTTCCACTACCTGTGCACCAACGTCGGGTAATACGAAAAAGTCAGAATCATCCGTTGAGTCTGTGATAAGATCAATACCCTTCTCTGTAAGTTCTATCGAGTTGTTCTTTTCATCAATGACAAAGTAAAGTTCCTCATCAATGATGTGCATTTCCTTGTTCTGGTCCTGCATGTAGTAATTTTCTGTCTTCTGAAGTGTCGCTTTTACCCCTTCCGCACTTAGGTGTTTGATCAAGGGTTTGTTCTTTGGCAGTCCTCGAAAGGCCCTTAATAGCGCCATCCCTCCTGTTTGTGCCTCCTCTTTGCTTCCACCATCCTTGAGCAGCCTCTTGGCATCAGACAGAGCTGTGGTAACATATTTTCTCTGCGCAGCCATGAGCCTTTCTATTTTTGGCTTAAGCTCATTAAATTCATGTCGGTCACCCTGGGGTGTAGGCCCCGAAATAATCAATGGTGTCCTTGCATCATCAATCAATACAGAATCTACCTCATCAACGATTGAATAATAGTGCTTCCGCTGCACTAATCCCTCTACCGTGCTGGACATATTATCACGCAGGTAGTCAAATCCAAATTCATTATTAGTTCCGTATGTAACATCGGCGTGATATGCTGCCCTTCTCATTTCTGAGTTGGGTTCATGTTTGTCGATACAATCTACCTTGAGTCCATGAAATTCGAAAATAGTACCCATCCACTCAGAGTCCCTACGAGCCAGATAATCATTAACGGTGATTATATGCACACCATTTCCTGCGAGAGCATTGAGATATACTGGCAAGGTTGCGACCAGTGTTTTTCCTTCTCCCGTAGCCATTTCCGCAATTTTCCCCTGGTGAAGAATGATGCCACCAATTAGCTGTACATCATAATGAACCATGTCCCATTTTACCGTGACTCCACCGGCGGTCCACGAGTTCATATATAAGGCTTTGTCTCCCTGGATTTCTACTTTGTCACTTTCTGATGCAAGTTCTCTGTCAAAATCCGTAGCAGAAACTTTTACCACCTCATTTTCCTTAAAGCGCTTTGCTGTTTCTTTCACTACGGCAAATGCCTCTGGCAAGATTTCCAGTAGCACGTCTTCCGTTTTAGCGGTAATATTTTTTTCAAGCTCGTCGATCCGGGCATAATCCTTCTCTTTTTGCTCTACATTCATTCCTGGATTGTCCTTAAATTCCTTTCTAAGGCTGGCAATTTCCTCTTTTTCCTTTGCAAGATGAGTCTGTAGCTGATCCTTGAGTTCATTGGTCTTCGCTCGAAGGTTATCGTTGCTGAGTTTTGTTATCTCCTCATATGCCTGATGGATTTTTGCCACCAGAGGCATGACTTCCTTCACATCGGAGTCAGACTTCTTGCCAAAGATCTTAAAGATGTTAGTGAGTAAATTTGCCATTATTTAAAACATAAAAATACAGAACTCTTTCTGAGGCCTCCTTAGGCGATGGCTGATCTGAGTCCGGCATAAGAGGGCGCGAAGATACGGAAAATGGGCAATATAGCACATCGCCCAATCTGAGAAAACTAGTATTCGTCTTCGTGGAAGAAAAAGTCGTCTTTGGTAGGGTAATCTGGCCAGATATCCTCTATCCTTTCATAGGCCTCTCCTTCATCTTCAATTTCCTGTAGATTCTCAATCACCTCCAGGGGCGCTCCAGAACGAATACCGTAATCGATAAGTTCTTCTTTTGTGGCTGGCCAGGGTGCGTCTTCCAGCTTTGAGGCTAATTCAAGGGTCCAATACATAGTAGTCCTGATTTTCTTATATAACCAACGATAAGACCAGCTAAAATGTTACAGTTTTATCTATTGCTTATTTTTAAGGCGGACAAAAGTATCATTTAGTCAAGAAAAAACAAACAAATGGAAAAAAATATTATTTGCCTTTCCAAGGAATTTCTTCAACTTTGAGGTCAGCACCCACCTTCCGTGCAAGCAAAAACAGGTAATCGGAGAGTCTGTTGAGATATTGTAATACGGGTGCAGAGAGTTGAATACTTGAATTCAACTTATTAGTGTTTCTTTCTGCCCTTCGGCAAATGCAGCGTGCCACGTGAATGTGGGATACAATAGGGTGGCCACCTGGCAGGATAAATGACCGCATTTCTGGCAATACTTCACTCCATTCGTCCATGGCATTTTCGAGTAGTGAGATGTCTGATTCTACTATTGACGGGATTTTTATTTTTGGTTTTCCTGGGTCAGAAGCGAGTATAGATCCAATAGCGAAGAGGTCGTTTTGTATCTTTATTAGCGTGGGTTTTAGGGCTTGATTTATGTCCTGATCCCGAATGAGGCCAATATAGGAATTGAGCTCATCCACTGTGCCGTAAGCTTCAATTCTATCGTGGTGTTTGTCAACCCTTGTGCCGCCTAATAGCGAGGTCTGTCCGGAATCCCCTCTTTTGGTATAGATCTTCATTATTTGGAGTAGTGTTTAAGCTCTTGAAGGCGTCATTCTAGGTTCATCAGACGCAATTTGTCCATCTATCAAACGCACAATTCTGTGTGCATGTTTGGCGATATCTTCTTCATGGGTAACTATGATTATCGTATTCCCTTTCTGATGAATATCTTCGAGTAGCGCCATGATTTCTATTGATGTTTTTGAATCCAGATTTCCTGTTGGTTCATCAGCAAGAATAATTGACGGGTGGTTTACCATGGCTCGCGCAATAGCCACACGTTGTCTCTGTCCCCCTGATAATTCATTGGGCTTGTGGGTGACTCTATCAGAAAGTTCAACCTGCTCTAGTACCTTCAAGGCACGCTCCTCCCGGGTTGTTTTGTTCATCCCTGCATATATCAAAGGCAGGCATACATTATCCAGTGCTGTCGCTCTTGGGAGGAGGTTAAAGGTTTGAAACACAAATCCTATTTCCTTGTTTCTTATTTCTGCCAGCTCATCGTCACTAAGACTGCTCACATCATTGCCGTTCAGCACATAGCGTCCGCTTGTAGGAGTATCCAGGCAGCCAACCAGGTTCATTAATGTTGATTTCCCTGAACCAGAAGGGCCCATGAGTGCGACGTATTCATTTTTCCGGATTGAAAGTGAAACTGAACGCAGCGCCTCAACTACTTCAGAACCGACGCGAAAATGCCGAACAATATTGTCGAGTTCAATTATGGTGTCCCCTGAATCTGTCATTGTCTAAATTCTTATAACGCACAAATGTAATGAATGTGTTAAATCACACACATAATTCATGATCAGCATTGATTTGAATGGTTTTAAACTATACCTATGGTACAACCAGGACAGCCAACTTTGCGGTTGCACGCTAAAGCCAGACTGCATTCCCGCAACAGTTTATGGTGACTATACTATAATCTCAACACATAGGCTTGCTTTTGAAGTTTGGGGTCCAGTAAAATTATGCCAATCTCGAAAAGATCGATACTTACTGACACCTTCGGGTGGTTTTGGATTTCCTTCCAGGCTGCTTGCATGTTAGCAGACCAATGTATGTCGTCTAATAGGATAATGGACTTCTCATTGGCCTTTTTCTGACAGGCTTCAAAATATTGAATGGTTGGCTCTTTTTGGTGGTTGCCGTCGATAAAGACAAAGTCTAATTGAGGAAGAGCGTTTAATGCCTTGTCTAAGGTGCTTTCGAAAGCTCCAATAGTCAGTTTGACGTTGCTCAGCTTCAAAATGTCAAATGTCTCCTGGGCAATTGTGGCAATCTCGGGACACCCTTCCAGTGTTGTTAGTTGACTATTAGGATTTACTGAAGCCAGATATGCACTAGTAATCCCCAAGGAAGTTCCCAGCTCGAGCAGGTGCTTGGGTTTGAAGTGGTTTACAAGCCGAAAGAGGAGCTCAGCTGTTTTTGGGGACTTGAGAGAACGGGCGGCGATATTGGCTACTTTCCTGCTGTTGGAATTACCGGTTCCATAATCTGTGACCTGTATTATGGAATTGTCGAGCAGGAGTTTTGATCGTACTGATTCAATATTTGAGAAGATGTAATAGGGCTTTCGGTCTTTAATAATGTTTGTATATAGATCGGATATGACGGGTGAATGTACGCTGTGTGCGTTTTTTGCGCGGCACAGGTATGCTAACCTCTGAAGAAATTGAGTAATAAATCGCATATACTTAACACAATATTAAGAAAGTGTTTGGATTTTGTGATCCAGACTGAAATGACGCGAATATTATTCATCTTTGCACTCGCAATTTTGACAGATCAAATGTCGGTTGGACAAATAACAGAACCCGTTGTGGAGAATTTTACTTTGGTGATACATGGAGGTGCTGGCACTATTCTAAAGAAGAATATGACGGCTGAGAAGGAGCTGGCTTATAAGGATAAGTTGAAAGAGGCATTATCGGCTGGGCATGCAATCCTGAATAATGGTGGCAGCAGTGTAGATGCTGTGGAATCAGCTATCATGGTTATGGAGGATTCCCCACTATTTAATGCCGGTAAAGGTGCGGTATTCACCAACGAGGGGAAAAATGAAATGGATGCTTCAATCATGGATGGACAAACATTGGAAGCTGGGTCTGTCGCGATGATCAACACCATTAAGAATCCCATTTCCGCCGCTCGAGTTGTTATGGAGCAGTCACCGCATGTAATGATGGTAGGTGAAGGTGCGGTTAAATTTGCCAGAGAACACAAAATTGACCTTGTAGATTCATCCTACTTCCATGATGAAAAGCGTTACCAGCAATGGCAACAGATAAAGGGAACGATAGAAACGCAAATGGACCACTCTGAAGAACAGATTGAAAACACACAGGATCAATTCAATGCAGAGTTTAAGGAACCCATTGATGAAAAGTTTGGGACGGTGGGTGCTGTAGCACTAGATAAGAATGGAAATATTGCTGCGGGTACTTCTACGGGAGGAATGACAAACAAAATGTACGGCAGGGTTGGCGACTCTCCGGTTATTGGCGCTGGCACCTATGCTAATAACGCAACCTGTGGAGTTTCCAGTACGGGGCATGGAGAGTATTTTATACGTGCGGTTGTGGCTTATGATATTGCCGCAATTATGGAGTATAAGGGTGTTTCTTTGCAGGAGGCGGCTAATGAGGTTATTCACAACAAACTGCCTAAGCTAGGTGGAGCAGGGGGTATCATATCAGTGGATAAAGATGGGAACTTTGCCCTTACGTTCAATACGGAAGGTATGTATAGAGGCAGTGTACGCGAAGATGGAGTCCTAAAGGTCTCTGTTTACAAAGACTAACTACAGCAGGCATAAAGACATAGCTATCAAAAGGGTAGCTGCCTGAGGAATTCTCCAAATAATCGCGGACTGAGTAGCAGCGTAAACAGAAAGCCGAATACCGCACCATAAAAGTGTGCATCGTGATTGATATTGTCCCTTGATTTTTTCGACATGTACCACGAGTACACCAGGTAGCCGATTCCTAAGACAATTGCTGGCATCTTAATGACGAAGTAGAGTGAAATTTCACCCATCGGGTTAAACAAAATACTGGCAAATACGACTGCTGAAACCGCCCCAGAGGCCCCCAGGCCTTTATAAGTCATATCATGCTTGCGTTTACTGAAAGTTACCAGATCGGATGCTACGAGTGCACCAGCATACAAGAGCATATAAAACCAGAGGGCATTAGTACCGAACTCCATTAGATAGTAGTATTCCACAGCTTGTCCGAAAGAGTAAAGCACAAACATGTTTATCAGAAGATGCATCCAGCTTCCATGGAGCAACCCAGAGGTCAGAAAACGATAGTACTCTTTCTTCCGATAAATCGTGTACGGCTCGAAGATCCAGTCATTCAAGAGTTTGGGAGAATTGAATGCGGCGATAGAAGTAAGAGCCGTTACAACTACAATAATTTCAGTAACCACGATAAAATGGATTTTGACCAAAGATATTAAACTCCAATGGCATTCGGATGTTTTGTTTTAGGTTAGATTTTATGCGCACTACTGTCTGAAAGGTTGATATGCAATCAGTATTATTTGCCAAAATAAGATTACTATCGCAAAAACACACGTTACGGTAAATTTAATGTCTTTTAAGAATTCTTATATTTAGATTTCAAATTCAAAAGATGAGAAAACTCTTCGTTCTAATATCCTTTGTTTGTGTCTTAGGCATTGCTGCCATCGCTACAAGTTGGACTCCTGCATTGTGGCTGTACCTGATAGTTATCCCGTTTGTGTACATGGGGGCAGTTGACATGGTGCAGAAGAAGCAAACTATCCGGAGAAATTTTCCCGTCTTTGGCCGCCTACGCTATATTATGGAAAATATGGGCCCTAAGATGAATCAATACTTTGTAGAATCAGATCTTGAAGGTCGGCCCTTTAGTAGGAATTTTAGGTCTATAGTTTACCAAAGAGCTAAAGGGGATCTGGACACGCATCCTTTTGGAACCCAGATGGATGTGGATGAAGCAGGATATGAGTGGATGGACCACTCAATGACTCCAGCCAATTTAAGCGAAATCGAGATAGATCAGCGGATAAACATAGGCAAATTGCAATGTGCTCAACCCTATAGTGCCTCAGTATTGAACATATCGGCGATGAGCTTTGGGGCCTTAAGCCACAATGCAGTTCTTGCTTTGAATGGTGGGGCTAAAATGGGGAATTTTGCACACAACACGGGGGAGGGTGGTGTGAGTCCCTATCACTTAAAGCCGGGCGGTGATATCATCTGGCAGATAGGGACAGCTTATTTTGGATGCAGGACTGTTGACGGCAATTTTTCGCCGGATAAGTTTAAGGAGACTGCAAGTCTCGATGTTGTTAAGATGATCGAGATTAAGCTGTCTCAGGGAGCCAAGCCTGGACATGGAGGGATATTACCTGCCCAGAAGAATACAGAGGAAATAGCTAAGATTCGAGGAGTAGAGCCCAATACCAAGATCGTATCTCCTTCATCTCATACCGCATTTAATACGCCGGTGGGCTTACTCGAATTTGTTGTGGAACTGAGGAAACTATCAGGCGGCAAGCCCGTTGGATTTAAGCTTTGCCTGGGCAACAGATCAGAATTTGTTGAATTGGCGGAAGCCATGAGTTCTACTGGGCTAAAGCCTGACTTTATCACAGTGGATGGGGGTGAAGGTGGAACAGGAGCGGCCCCATTGGAGTTCTCTAATTCCTTGGGTATGCCACTCAATGATGGATTGGCTTTTGTTTGTGATGTGCTGAACGGGTACGACTTAAAAAAGGATATTACCGTAACAGCATCAGGACGAATTATGACCGGATTTCATGTGTTAAGGGCGTTGTCAATGGGAGCTGACATGGTGACTAGTGCCAGGGCAATGATGATAGCATTAGGGTGCATACAAGCCATGGAGTGTAATGCCAATACGTGTCCAACTGGGGTTGCGACCCAGGATCCAAGCCTGAGTGTTGGTTTGAATGCGGAGGCCAAGACACCAAGAATATTTAATTTCCATCGGGAAACTGTGCACATCGCCATGGAGATGCTCGTTGCAACGGGAAACAAGAAATTGACGGATTTGAAGAGATCAATGATTAATAGAAGGGTGAACATGCACCAAACACTGCGATACGATCAGATTTATCCCGACGTGAAAGTGGGTTGTTTCTTAGATGGTGGAGAGATTCCGGAGCACTACAGGGAGTTTGTGTCTGCAAAGGCTTAGCCGAGAGAGCCTTTAATTGATCGTTATCTCGTCAGAGAAGATCCATGCCTGTCCTCCATAACCCAGGTGCCACGGTGGGCATTTGCCATAATTCTTGGCGATGACCTTGACATACCTTGCACTAGTGCTTTGGGTTTGAGCCGTCACCTCTTTGATGAAGGACCCGTATTCTTCATCAGGAAAGTAGTTTTCTATTTTTTCAACAAGTGTGTAATTACGCCCATCAGTAGAGGTGTAGTATTCAACAGAATTCGGATACCATATCCACGAACTGATGTCTTGCAGAAAACCAGTTGAGATGGAATTGATCTCTCGCACCTTACCCAGATCCACAATTGCATTCAGGTCCTCCTGATAGCCCTGCCATGAACCGGTTCTGAAATTAGGGTCGCCTTTTATTAGGTCTATCAGGGCTTTGTCTCCCCCGGCGGAGTATTGGTTGGCGTATTCACTGCCAAGAGAGATAGAAACACTACCATCCAGCTTCCCCAGTCGCGTCTCTGTCACATAACTCTTAACTCCATCTACTAAGGAGATAGCTCTGATATAAGATGATTCAGTAATAGTGAAAGGAGCAGTGTAGGGGGTGGCGTTTTTAGTTGGTTCCGACCCATCAACGGAATAATAAATATTGGATTCGCTGTTAGCGCAGCCTATCTCCACACTTAGGCTGTCAGAGAAGGTACGTCCTTTTGTAATAATAAACGGAGCAGGTGTGATATTATGGGTAGCTGGTATTGATGAAACAGGCCAGTGCTCAGGTGAAGCACCCCATTGGTCGTTCTTTGAGCCTGACATGTGAAGGGTCAGCTCTCCTCCAGCTTCAATATCCTCATGGCTGATATAAGTTGCATGGTATGGCTTGCCGTTTAGTTCGGCTGACTGTATATAGATTTCCTCTGGTGAATTTCTGTAGGCGATGATAGCGAATGACTTGTCAGCTGTCAGGTTAATTATAGCCTTGTTGAACAGAGGAGTGCCAATTACGTAATGGTCTGAACCAGGAGTAACGGGGTAGAAACCCATGGCACTTAACACATACCATGAAGACATCTGTCCGCAATCTTCATTACCTGATAGGCCATCAGGTTGGTTGGTATAAAGGGTAGTGAGAATTTGGTGGACGCGCTCTTGCGTTTTCCAGGGCTTTCCGATATAGTTGTAGAGATATGCCATATGGTGGCTTGGCTCATTGCCATGAGCATACTGGCCAATTAGTCCCGTAATATCGACCTGCTGTCGCCCGGTAGTTTGGGAGCTGGCGGTGAATAGATTGTCCAGGTACTCCTCAAGTTTATTATTTCCTCCCATCAGGGAGGTTAATCCACTTATATCCTGCGGGGCAAATAAGCTGTATTGCCATGAGTTGGCTTCTGTATAGTTGAAATTTACTTCACTTGGATCGAAAGGGGAAAACCAGCCTCCATTGATTCTTGCCCTCATGAACCCGGTGTTGGGGTCGAATACGTTCTTGTAGCTTTGAGCTCTTTTAATAAATTCCTGATAGATGTCGATTTTCCCTAGTTCTTTAGCCATAATGGCTATGCACCAGTCGTCATAGGCATACTCCAATGTTCTTGATACTGATTCTGCCTCTTTTTCTGCTAGTACACAACCAGATTCCTTGTACGACTCTAACCCCAGATGAGATTGGCGTGCAGAATAGACCATGGCCTCCAGGGCTTTGTTTGCATCATAATCTCGTACTCCTTTCATGTAAGCGTCCACAATGACAGGAATCGCATGGTAACCAATCATGCACCCTGTATAATTTCCTGCTAACTCCCAAATGGGCAGGCTGCCTCCCTCCTGATATTGACCAAGGAAAGATCTGATGAAGTCATTAGTTCGTTCTTTTTCTATGATTGTGAATAGAGGATGGGTAGCACGAAACGTGTCCCACAAGGAAAAGACGGTATAACGCTTATGGCCCCTGGCCTGGTGGGTTTTTAAGTCCATTCCACGGTATTGTCCATCCACATCAGTAAATAGGTTTGGGTTGAGCATCGAGTGATACATAGCCGTGTAAAAAACTTCCCTGTGCACCTCATTCTCAGTCTCGATTTCAATTTTTTTCAGCTGCTTGTTCCATGCGGCTTGCGCATGCTCTTTAACGTGATCAAAATTCCAATCAGGTATTTCTGCATTTAGGTTCTTCCTTGCTCCTTCAATACTCACCGCTGAAATCCCAACTTTCACGAGCAGTTCGTATGAATCCTTCAGGTCAAAAGACAGCTGAATTTTGGTGTTTAATGAATCCAGTTTGTGGATAGCAGCTTCTCTAATTGTGTGTGAGAATTTGGCTACGAAATAGACGTGTTGTTCTTTAGCCCAGGCTTGAGAAATTCTAAATCCTTCCACTTCATCCGGATATATTTCTGATGCCTTGATGGAAGCATCTAGCAATTTGTCACGGTGTTCCAGGTCAATAATTATCTGGGCTATCTGTTCAGAAGGGAACGTGTATCGATGCATTCCTGCCCGTTCGGTGACGGTAAGTTCTGCCTTGATATCGTAGTCGGAAAGTTGAACCGTGTAGTAGCCTGGAGATGCGTGTTCTGTGTTTTTATTAAACCGCGATGCGTATCCTCCATCGGGCCCTGTTTCGTACCCATTATTGAACGAAGGTTCTCCGATCATTGGCATAAATAATACATCCCCATAATCACTTACTCCAGTTCCGCTCAGGTGTGTATGGCTAAATCCATAAATGATATTGTCTGAATTGTGATAACCCGAGCAGCCATCCCATCCTTCCAGCCGGGTGTCAGGGCTCAACTGCACCATCCCAAATGGCATAGTGGCCCCAGGGTAGGTATGGCCATGCCCCCCGGTCCCAATAAAAGGATTTACATATTTTGATAGACCATTGCCTTGTGGACCAGGGCTGCAAGAGTTAAATAAGAAGAAAGTTGCACAAACAAGTTGGCGAAGAAGTATTTTCTGGATCGCTTTCGATTTTGAATTGAATATTGTCATTCAGATGCTTTAGGAACCAGCCTTTTAGAGATCAAACCATAACATAGAATGTAGCCATAGCAGATCAACAGGAGCACAAATGCCATTTTGAAGCCAGCCATATCTGTTAAATAACCATATAGAGGTGGAATAAATGCTCCACCGGCAATGGCAGTGCAGAGGATTCCTGAGCCCTGGGGCTTAAGGTCGCCTAGTCCTTCAATGGCAATGGTGAAAATGGTGGGGAACATAATGGAATTGAACAGGCCAACCGCAAGTATAGAAATCATAGCAATCAAGCCGTTCGTATTCATGGAAATGAGAATCATCAATACCGCTCCAGCAGCAAAACAACTCAGCACTTTGCCAGGGGGCAGCACACTAGTAAGATACGCACCAATAAAACGGCCCACCATGGCGCCGCCCCAATAGAACATCACAAAAGCGCCAACAATCCCCTTAGTGTCAACTGAGTTCAAGTCGCCTGTATTTAGGATGTATGATGACGTACGAGAGAGAACTCCGCTTTCCTTTATGGCCTCGGCCAGGTTCATGTCCAGAAAGTAGTTGACAAGATAACTGCCAATCGCCACTTCCGCTCCAACATAAACGAATATGCCAATTGCCCCTTTTACCAGTTGCGTATTCTTAAGTGCCTGGCGATAGTTTCCTGCGTACTCGGTATTCAAAACTTGTGGTAGCTTGGACATTCCCACGAACCCAGCAAGGAGTAATAATGAAGCGGCTAAAATAACAAACGGCATTTGCACTGCTGACGCTTCAGAAGCCAGGTAGTTTAGCTTTTGTGCAACTGCCAGCTGGGATAGTTCTTCAGAACTGAGTATATTGTCGCTCAAGATAAACATGGCTCCGATTGCTGGTGCTATAGTTGTACCCAGTGAATTAAATGCCTGGGAAAGATTCAACCTACTGGACGCTTTTCTGGGATCACCCAACACGGACACAAATGGATTAGCGGCCACCTGTAAGATCGTCATACCTGCAGCCAGCACAAAGTACCCAAGCAAGAAGATGCCGAAAACACGCATGCTTGCTGCCGGCCAGAATAACAGACAGCCAACACCCATTGTAGCAAGTCCAAGCAGCATTCCCTTTTTATAGCCAATTCTGGCGAGGATAAATCCTGCAGGTATTGACAAAAGCCCATAAGCCATAAAGAAGGCAGATTGTACCAGGCCGGCCTGGAAATATGTGAGCTCAAAGATTTCCTTGAGTCGTGGAATTAAGGAATCAACTAAAACAGTGATAAACCCCCAGAGGAAGAAGAGAGAGGTGACTACAATCAGAGATCGGCTGTAATTTGGAGTGGCAGAACTACTCATCGCTCAGATGAAAACTGGCGTTATGCATCTTGTTCTGTGTTCCATCGTGCAGGGCATAATTGAAACCTTTGTGAATACAATACGCTCCATGGTTTCCCGATTTGTCGATGGCTAGATATCCAATTTGAAAATCTTCAGCGTTCTGTTTAGCCACAATACGTCTTACAGCTTCTTCACAAGCTTTCTGGGGTGAGAGGCCTCCGCGCATCAGCTCAACTACCAGAAAAGTGCCTAAAGTTTTGAGCACTGCTTCTCCCATACCTGTGGCTACTGCACCACCAACTTCATTGTCCACGAACATGCCTGCGCCAATTATAGGAGAATCACCTACCCGTCCATGATATTTCCAGGCCAACCCGGAAGTTGTACATGCACCTGAGATGTCTCCTTTCTTATCTATTGCCAGCAACCCTATAGTATCGTGGTTTTCTTTGTTGATCACTGGTTTGTATTTGCCCGATTTTAGCCAGTTCATCCATGCCTCTTTAGACTTTTCTGTCAATAGGTTTTGTTTTTTGAACCCCTGCTCCAATGCAAATTTCAGGGCCCCATCCCCGCTGAGCATCACATGGGGCGTGTTATCCATGACCTTTCGCGCAACTGAAATAGGATGCATGATGTGCTGAAGGAAGGAAACAGATCCACAATTACCTGTCTCATCCATGATGCAAGCGTCTAATGTTACATTGCCATCTCTATCAGGATAGCCGCCATATCCAACAGAATTTGATTCCGGGTCCGCCTCTGGTACTTTGACCCCGGCTTCCACAGCGTCAATAGCCTTACCCCCTGCCTCAATTATGTCCCATGCTGCTTCATTCGCTGGGAGTCCATGATTCCAGGTAGAGATGGCCATAGGAATTCCCTGTTCTTTTTGTAAAGAGAGTTTGCCTGCAACTCTTTTTGCGTTCAGTATTGACCCGGCTGAGGCAAGCATTGTAGCCAGTAGAAATTTTCGCCTGTTGATCATTAGCGAACGGTTGTTTACAACAAATATACAGAAATGCACTTACAAGGAAAGACGATGGAGAAGAGGGTCAATAAATGCCCTCCTTCATCCCTTGTAGACTAAGGACTCCAGAGGGCACTGTGGGCCCACCAGGACTTGAACCTGGGACCGACGGATTATGAGTCCGGCGCTCTAACCAACTGAGCTATAGGCCCTGTGAAAGCCTGTATTACAGGCAGGTGCAAAATTAATCCCTTTTACCGGATTTTTAATTTTCTACCGATTAATTTTTAACCTTTGTCTGCGTTAATGTCCTGCAATCAAATGCCAGCCTGTAGCAAAATAAAGAACGTCATATTTGATTTGGGAGTAGTACTCTTCGAACTGGACTATGGGTTGACTGTTGATGCATTCAAGACATTAGGGGTTGAGAACCACGAACAGATCTTTACGGAGGCCAGACAGCTGCGGTTGTTTGATAGGTTTGAAAGGGGAGAGTTAAAGGTGCCGGAATTTCTGGAGGGCATACAAAAACTAATTCCGGAAGGTGCAACAAATCAAGCTATTATAGAAGCATGGAATGCAATGTTGTTGGGTTTTCCTGAAAGAAGTATTGTTCTACTAGAACGGTTGAGGCCTAGATACCAGATCTATCTTCTCAGCAATACGAATGACCTGCACTTTGCAAGATTCCATGAAATGATAAAGGGCCAGCATGGCCTGGATGGACTAGATCAATATTTTGATGGGGTGTATTATTCGCATATTGAAGGAATGCGAAAACCTGAACCAATGTTTTATCAGAGACTACTTGAACAGGAGAGGTTAGTTCCATCAGAAACGGTGTTTATAGATGATATGATCAAAAACGTTAAGGGAGCGGAAGATGTGGGGATAAGAGGCGTCCTGCTAGAGAGAGAGGTGATGGTGGCTGAACTATTTGATGAGAATCTTGAGATCCTAGGCTAAGGTGTTTTTCTGTTGACAAAGTTCTATAAGTAGTCCATTTGTACTTCTAGGATGAAAGAAGCACACCAGCATATTATCGGCACCTTCCTTTGGCCCGCCGATGAGTTCAAATCCTTCGCCTGTGAGCCGCTCAATTTCTGTATTTATATCAAGAACTTCAAATGCTATGTGATGCATGCCTTCTCCTTTCTTGTCCAGGAAGCGTTTAATAGGGCTGCTCTCTTCCGTGGCTTCAAGTAATTCAAGCTTACTGTCACCCATTTGAAAGAATGAAGTATTGACTCCTTCAGACTCCACTAGCTCACTTTTATATGGTGCCCTGCCGAGCAACTTCTCATACTTTACATTTGCCTCTTTGAGGTTCTTTACGGCAATGCCAATATGTTCAATCTTTAACATATAAGTTCGTATTGGCCAAGAGATAGCCGGGTTAGTTTATAAACATGAATAGCCAGTTGGCTATTAGGAATAGGGAAAGATAGAAATGACAACGTTAGACAGGGCTTACTTCTTCAAAAATTTGCCCATTTCCTTGTCGTAGTTAATGTAGTAGGTGCCTCTTTTAAGGTTTGTGGCATCAAGTTTGTCGCCAAAGCCCTTTTTGACAATGTTGCCATATGCGTCGTATATCTCATACATTGTCTCGGCGGAAAAGTTTATAAAGTCCTTTACTTTTTGTGGGGCGAAGGTAACAGGGGCAATCGTAGGATCCCTGTACTTTACTGATGAGGAGTATCGGGGACGTCTGCTGTAGTCAACTTGTTTCACCCTGAACTTGTTATCTCCGGAGTGGGCGGTAATCTTAAATGTATATGCGTTGTTGGCTTTCTGTCCTTTTCCTTCCTCTTCTCCAACTTTTACCCATTTGTTCCATCTAAATTGCTCAATAGTGTATGCCAATCTTCCTGTTTCATTGCTAGTGCTCCAACCCAGCACTCCCTGATCATCAATCTTCATGGAGACTATATCAAATGTGCTTTTTGGTTTCAATACTTCAGGATTAAGCACTTTTGGCCTGCAATCATCTCCATGTTTGATCTTGACCACAACCTTAGCGCCAACCTCTAGTTGAAACGCTGAGAAATCAATTTCAAATGCGCTGGAATTAATTTCATCTGTAGTAACTTCATCATTAATAGTTACTTCAAAAGTACAGAAGCCTACCCCTGAACCAGCGAATGGGTTTTGAACGAACAGGTTTTTGCCCTGATAATTTCCTTCAAGAATAACAGTACTGGCAGCAAGAGAAGAGCTGGCAAACAGTCCGGTTATAATGATGAGTGCTAGGAATACTCTTTTCATAGTAGGCATAATGGTTTTCTTTTAATTCACCCCTTAAATTTCTCTTTAGGGGAATTTCCGTCAAACCAGAAAATTATTCAGCTAAATCAGGTGCAATTATATGATGTTATTTCAGATATTCCAAATATAAAGAATATTTATTGACCCTGAATAGCAGTTACAAAAATAGTCAAATTGTGATAAAGATAACCACAATGGAAAACGAATATTTTAATTGAGTAATTTGGCCAAGGTGAGTGCCGGAAAATAAACACCAATAATATTGGTAATTAGGTAAAGATGCCTTAATCTTGCATCTATTTGTGTCTTAAAATGGGCATAGATTGAACAACTGCGTAGTACAGTCAAGGCATTGTTAAAATTTGATGATTTGAATATAAAAGGCACATTTTGGGTGGTATTTCTTGCATCTCTAATAGCTGTGGGCTGTGCTGATTCCAATCCATCAACATCTACTAAAAGGATAGCTAAGGGCGACAGGGAATATGGTGGAACATTCAAGCTCAATGAGCGCGACGAATTTCAAACCTTGTTTCCTTATGCAATGATAGATGGAGTGTCTAACAGGGTTGCTGGACAGATATATGAGGGGTTGATTAAGTTGAACACGAAGGATCTATCGATCGAACCTCGGATTGCTGATTCCTGGGAAGTTGGGCCAGAGGGGAAAGTATACACATTTCGCCTTAAGAAGGGGGTGAAGTTTCATGATGACTCTTGTTTTCCGGATGGGAAGGGGAGAGAGGTGAAAGCAGCAGATTTCAAGTATTCATTTGAGCTTTTGTGTACCAAGTTAATTAACGACACCATTCCTAACCTAATGTTCGAGAGAACATTTAAAGACAAAGTTCTTGGAGCTAACGAATTCTATGAATCAGCTGCCGGGGAGATTGAAGGAGTGAAGGTTATCGATGATTATACGTTGGAGGTCACACTGATGCAGCCAAGCTCTTCTTTTATATATATCATGGCTTATCCGGCAGCATCGGTTGTCCCAAGAGAAGCTGTTGATAAGTATGGTACTGATTTGATTGTGGGCTCAGGGCCATTTATGTTTGGCGAATTTTTGGAAGACAATGATGAACTGACCGGTGAACCAATTGAGAAATTGGTGCTTATAAGAAATCCAAACTATCACGTGACAGATAGTTTTGGCAACCAATTGCCGTATTTGGATTCTGTGCTGATATCTTTTTATAATTCTCAAAAAAGGGAGCTGGCATTGTTTCAGGCCGACGAGCTTGACATGATCCTGGGACTGCCTGCTGAGTCGGTACGGGATATTGTTGAGCAGCAAATAGCCTACTTTGAGAAGAAACCCCCAATTTTTATTCTGGAACGTTCCGCAGATATGTCTACTCAGTTTTATGAGTTCAATCTGGCCAATCCCTTGTTTGGGCTTGACGCGAATGGATTAAAAGTACGTCAGGCGATATCTTATGCCATAGATAGACAGAAGCTAATCGAAAAAGTCTTGAGCGGTGAAGCATACGGGCCCGGAATACACGGGATAACTCCTCCTTCGTTCAGAGAATATGACAACTCTAAGATTCAAGGGTATAGCTATGATCCGGAGAAGGCCAAACAATTGCTTGCAGCTGCGGGATATCCGGATGGCGAGAATTTTCCTACAATCAAGCTAGAGCTTAACAGTGGTGGATTCAGAAACACTAGTGTGGCGTTTGAAGTTCAGAAACAATTGAGTAATGTCCTGAATATTAACCTTGAGCTGGAAATTGTACCGATGTCAAAATTGCTGGATGATCGAAAGTATGCCAGAGGAGACATGTTTAGATCAGGATGGATAGCGGATTATCCAAGTCCCGAGAACTTTTTGTTGTTGATGTATGGCAGGAATGTCCCGGATGATGCTTCGGAGCCGTCAATTTTGAATACTCCCAGGTATAGAAATAGTACGTTCGACGAACTATTCATGAAAGGAGTAACGAAGGATTCGTTAGGTACCAGTTATGCCGCTTTTGCTGAGGCTGAGCAGATCATGATGAATGATGCACCGCTTGTCATATTATGGTATGATGAGCAGTATAGGTTGATTCAATCGAATGTCCAGAATTTCAGCATCAATGCAATGCACTACAGAGACTATTCTGAAGTTTATATCCAGGACCCTAAGGTGGAGTAGAAGGTAATGGTAACAATGGCACTTAGTCTCTCTAAACTTTCATTGTGCAAATAAATTTACACACTTTCTCCTACCCCAACTACGTGTTATAAGACCACGTTTCATTACCTGCTGAACGAGAGACGGTGTCCCTTTACTGACTCGTCGAACTCAAAGTGATTTTTAGGCATTACATGACTGTAGGCTATGTGGCCATTTACCAGGGTGTGGGTAACTGAGGAGCTGAACTGCTGACCTTCAAAAGGAGACCATTTGCATTTGGATGTGATATTGGATTTATTCACCATCCAGGGTCGGTCTAAATCAACAATAACTAGATCAGCGGAGTAGCCTTCACGAAGGAAGCCTCGTCCCTCCACTTCAAATAACAACGCCGGGGCATGAGACATCTTATCTACTATGGTCTCTAGGCTGATATTTCCCTGCTTATATAACTCCAGCATGGTGACAAGGCTGTGTTGAAGTAAAGGCCCTCCTGAAGGAGCATCAAAGTAGGAGCGCTCTTTCTCCTCTATTGTATGCGGCGCATGATCAGTAGCAATCACATCAATCACGTCTGAGATAACCGCTTTAAGAATCGCGTCCCGATCCTTTTTCGATTTAACCGCCGGATTCCATTTTATCAGACTACCTTTTGAATCGTAGTCCTCGTCGCTAAACCAAAGGTGGTGTATGCACGCCTCGGAAGTGATTCTCTTGGAGCTAATTGGACCTTGCGCGGAAAATAGTTCAAGTTCTCTTTGAGTTGAAATGTGCAATACATGGAGGCGAGTATCATGTTTAGTAGCAAGTTGAACGGCCTTAGAGGAAGAAAGGTAACATGCCTCCTCGCTTCTGATTAGAGGATGTGCTGACATCGGAACGTTATCACCATAACGCTTTCTATATTGATCACAGTTTGCTTTAATAGTGGCTTCATCTTCACAATGTGTGGCAATTAGCATTTTGCATTCTGAAAAAAGTTGGCTTAGGCTTTCATCATTATCTACCAGCATATTGCCTGTAGATGAACCCATAAATACTTTCACACCACATACGGATTTGGGGTCGGTGCGCAACACTTCATCAAGATTGTTATTGGAAGCCCCCATAAAAAAGGAGTAGTTAGCCAGGGAGTTTCTGGCTGCAATTTTGTACTTGTCTTCTAGTAGCTCTTGGGTAAGTGTGTTGGGCACGGTGTTGGGCATTTCCATAAATGAGGTCACACCACCTGCTACTGCTGATCGAGATTCCGAGTGAATATCTGCTTTATGGGTTAAGCCGGGCTCCCGGAAATGAACCTGGTCATCAATAACACCGGGAAAGATATACTGGTGGTTTGCATTAATTATTCGCAAATCTTCTCTGTTCCTGAGTGTTGGAGAATTGCTGCGATCGATGCTCGATATTTTCCCGTCCTGGATGAGTATGTCTGCCTTAAAAATAACGCCTTCGTTTACCAGGGTTCCGTTTATGATCAGCGTATGTTTCATCCCTAATTGAAGAAACTATTCCACTTCATCTGAATCACACCAAAGAGCGCTTCTTTGATAATGTTGCTGCTCATTTTTGACTCTCCTTCCTGTCGGTCTGTGAAAATAATCGGAACTTCCTTTAGCTTAAAACCAAGCTTATAACTGGTGAATTTCATTTCTATTTGAAATGCATATCCCATGAACTTAATTTTGTCCAGGTCAATTGTCTCAAGGACCGTGCGTCTATAGCATTTGAATCCTGCGGTGGTATCTTGTATATCCATTCTCGTTATCAACCTGACATACATAGAAGCGGTGTAAGACAGCAAGACGCGGCCCATTGGCCAATTCACTACATTTACGCCTTTAATATATCTGGAGCCTATGGCAAGGTCGGCACCTCCAGTATTGCAAGCTTCGTGCAATCGCTCCAGGTCTGCCGGATTGTGAGAAAAATCTGCATCCATTTCAAAGATGAACCGGTAATCGCGTTTGAGGGCCCACTTAAAACCATGAATGTATGCAGTTCCAAGCCCTAATTTGCGGGTTCGTTCTTCAATATGAAGCCTGCCAGAGAATTCGGGTATTATAGCTTTCACTATGCCGCCCGTACCATCCGGGGAGCCATCATCAACAATGAGAATGTGGAAGTCTTTCTCAAGGGAGAATATCGTTCTGATAATGTTCTCAA
>Ga0302120_10000335_pt1 | contig 20545 bp, 23 predicted proteins | sample AG5_Bottom_MG_FD_203118 | JGI IMG/M metagenome (GOLD analysis project Ga0302120, IMG submission 203118) | Marine microbial communities from Western Arctic Ocean, Canada - AG5_Bottom | ecosystem: Environmental > Aquatic > Marine > Oceanic | place: Canada: Western Arctic Ocean | collected 2017-10-01 | reverse complement strand
TGGATTGGAATAGCTTTAATCATGCGGTTCGCGCCTTTGAAGAAAACACCATTTTGATTGACGAAACACCATCAATCACACCAACTGAAATTCGCGCCAAATGTCGTCGCCTAAAACGCCAATACCCTGACTTAGGTCTAATCATGGTGGACTATCTGCAACTGATGACGGTACACGGCAAGGCAGAAAACCGCGTACAAGAGATTTCTGAAATTTCGCGCTCACTGAAAGCATTAGCGAAAGAAATCAGTGTGCCAGTAATCGCCCTATCGCAACTTAATCGTGGTGTTGAATCACGACCAAAAACTGGCAAAGGTAGAATGCCACAAATGGCAGACTTGCGAGAGTCTGGTGCAATTGAGCAAGATGCTGACATTATTGGTTTTATCTACCGTGATGAGCAATATCATGACGATACATATTCAAATCCTGAGGAAATTGGCAAAGCAGACCTCAAAATATCCAAGCATCGAAACGGTGCGACCGGCAATATAAAACTTGCCTTTGTTGGTCAGTACGCACGATTCGAAGACCTTGCTTTTGAAGATCAATTCCAAAACGTCTCCGATGACCAAATGGACACGGCTTATCTCAATAATATGACACACTTCGACCAAGAGCCTTTCTAAGTTTTTTGGCGCTGCATTCGCATTACCTTTTTTTATGAATACCTCTTTTATTCAAATCAGTGATTGTCATATTGATGACGAAACACTTGTCATGGGTGTTGACTCCGCTGCAAATCTTAAACGCGTTCTAAGTGACATAACAAATAAAGAATTTAGCGCGCTATTGATTAGCGGTGATTTAACCCACAACGGTACGCTAAGCTCGTACAAGAAATTACAAAAAAGCCTCACGGTTATAGTGCCTGACATTCATGTTATGCCAGGCAACCATGATGATAAAAACAATTTATCAGATACCTTTAACAGCGAACTGCAAAACACTTTTCAATTGGGTGATTGGCAAATCATCACCCTGGATTCAGTGCAAATTAACAAAGTCAGCGGCCTTTTGACCAAAGAACAATTGCACTTTCTTGATGAAACACTTGGTAGAGCGCTCGCTAAATACAGCATCATCTGCCTACACCATCCTATTGTATCGATGAACAGTGGTTGGGATGATGAATTATCATTGGAAAATCCAGAGGATTTACTTGAAGTCGTTGGACGACATTCAAAGGTTAAGGCAATATTGTGGGGACACGCGCATCAAAGCGAAACCTTTGAGCACAATGGCATCTCTCTTATTTCATGCCCTTCCACTGCACTGCAATTCAACGGCCCGGATAAGATTGGCTACAATCATTACACTCTACATTCAGATGGAAAAATTGAATGTAATACCCACTGGCTATAATGCGCGACGAAGACTTTACTAAGGCTATTTATGACGCCGAAAGGACGGTTAATTACTCAAATATCTGCGAATTATTTGAGAACAACTTTCAAAAAATTTGCCGTCTTATCCCCCTGTTGCCCGGCATCAAAGATGATTACGTAGCACTTAAAAATGAACTCAACAAGCTGTATTTAATTTGTCATGAAAAATCCACTTACACTGGAACTTACACACTAACTCACAAGCACGAACTGGATGGCGATGACATTAATCGACCAGACATTCGCTTTAAACTGTATTTCGATGCAAAGTTATTAGAAGTCATTTCTATTTGCGAAGAAACCAAGATTAATAGCGACCACCCCAATAAAAGTAATTGCTCTGATTTGGCCTTGCAGTGGGAATTAAATCACTTTATGTTAAGGTGGCTTGACTACTGTATTGATAGGTACAATGGCGCAACATGGCAGAGAAGCAAATAACAAACGATAACACTAAATTGGTCATTGCCATTTCCTCAAGAGCGCTCTTTAACCTTGACGAATCCCATCAAATTTACAAAGACAAAGGCGTTGAAGCCTATGCAAAACACCAGCAAGCCAACGAAGAGGTTGTCCTAGAGCCTGGAGTTGGCTTTACTTTGGTAAAAAAACTCCTTGCGCTTAACAGTGATAAAACGCCGATTGACGTCATCCTTTTGTCTCGCAACAGTGCTGACACTGGCCTGCGAATCTTTAATTCAATTGAACATTACGGCCTAAATATATCAAGAGCGGCCTTTACTAGAGGCGAAAGTACACACCCTTTTGTCGGTGCTTTTGAGGCTGATTTATTTCTTTCAAGTAGCTATCACGACGTACAGAAGGCACTCGAATCGGGTGTCGCCGCTGCCTCTATTGTTGAATCAAAGTCGGACAATGTTCACCCCTCTCAGCTTAGAATTGCCTTTGATGGCGATGCAGTTATTTTCTCGGACGAATCTGAAAAAATATTTCAGGAGCAAGGGCTTGAAGCTTTCGAGGAGAATGAAAAACTATCAGCCAATATTGAATTAAAGGCGGGGCCATTCAAATCGTTTTTGGCTTCATTACAAAAAATTCAATCCACTTTTCCTGAGGAAAATAACCCAATCCGTACGGCATTGGTTACTGCTCGCTCAGCCCCCTCACACAAACGCGTCATTCATACCATGCGTGAGTGGGGAATCCGCATTGATGAGGCATTTTTTTTGGGCGGTTTAGACAAAGGTGTTTTCTTAAGAGAGTTTGCCGCGGATATTTTCTTTGACGATCAACATCAACACTGTCACTCAGCATCAAAATACGTACCAACAGGTCACGTTCCAAGCGGCATAAAAAACAAGTAATCAAGAGATCTTCATCAATGTTTTCCTTTGACTTTAAAGCCTATATTGAGGCTTGGATATCCACCTCAAAAGTCATTATTAAAACCATTCTGCCGTATTTTATTTTGGCGGAAACATTACTCTATTTTGATCTATTGAAATACTTTGCTTTTATTTTTGAGCCCATCAGTCAAGCATTGAGCCTTCCGCCAGAATCGGCATTAGCAATTGCTGTGGGTATGTTATTTAACCTGTACGGCGCTATTGCACTTGGAGCATCTCTAGGTCTTAGTGTTTACGAGTGGACAGTGCTTGGTTTGTTTTTAGGAGTGGCCCATGCGATGCCGGTTGAATCGGCTGTTTTAAAAAAGCTCGGTATTGGCTGGCGTTTTTCAACCTTATTTCGCCTTTCCATGGCTTTTATTGTACTACTGCCACTACAATTTATCCCTAAAGAGATGTTGTTTGACGACCCCGATAAAGTGCAACTGATTCTTCAACCACTCACACTCACTCAAGGCAGTGATATCCTTGTTTTTTTCTACACAACACTAATCAATGGACTGACCTTGACATTAGAAATTGTCTTTCTAGTCAGTATGGTGTTGCTCGTCAATCAAGGTATTAAAGGGTTTCGCATTGTACAAAGTTTTGACAAACACTTAAGTCCAGTCATTGCTCTGGTTTCTGGCGCCCTACTTGGTATTCTTTACGGTTCGGGTATTTTGTTAAAAGAGGCCAAGAACTTATCGAGAAAACAAATTTTGTCTATTTGCTGTTTTTTGATGGTTGCTCACGCAATGATTGAAGACCCTTTGTTGTTTGTGCTTTTTGGGGCGAATATTACTGTGTTAATTACCTTTAGACTTGTTCTCGCCATCATTGTTATCAGTCTCATTCTGCTGTTTTACGACCCAGTTAAAAAACGTTTTTCAAAATAGAAAATCTTGGTGTATCTGCCATTTATTGGCCTTACAAGAAGAAGTGTTTCATAGGTAAAATACCCCTCATACAAAAACAAACAGCAACATGAGCAAGAAAATACAAGCAATTAGAGGAATGAACGACCTATTGCCCAAAGATTCCAATCTTTGGCTAAAAATGGAAGGGGTCATTAGCAAGCTGTTAATCTCCTACGGCTACAAAAATATCCGCACACCGATCGTCGAAAAAACCGAAACATTCACTCGCGCAATTGGTGCAGTTACAGACATTGTTGAAAAAGAAATGTATACCTGGCAAGACTTGGGTGGTGACTCACTGACCTTGCGCCCAGAAGGCACTGCAGGCTGTGTGCGTTTGATGATTGAGCACAATCTACCTAGAGAAGGCATTCAAAAAGTATTTTACCAAGGACCTATGTTTAGGCATGAGCGCCCACAAAAGGGTCGTTATCGCCAATTCCACCAAGTTGGCGTGGAAATATTTGGCGCAACGGATGCGAAAATTGATGCTGAGTTGATTGCCATGACGGCACAACTTTGGCAAAGACTAGGACTTAAAAACGTTGCTTTAGAAGTCAACTCGCTGGGTTCAAACGAAACCAGAAAAGAATACAAAGAGCTACTTTATAGCTACTTCTCTAAACATAAAAGCGAATTGGACGAAGACAGCTTGCGCCGTCTTGAGGTCAACCCATTGCGTATTTTAGACTCTAAAAATACCGACATGACGACGCTAATTGCTAATGCACCAAAAATGATAGAGCACTTAGATGATGACTCCAAAAAACATTTTGCAGAGTTTACGAGCTATCTTGACTGCTTGGGTATTGACTACACCATTAACCCTCGACTTGTTAGGGGCCTGGACTATTACAACCGAACCGTTTTTGAGTGGATTTCTAACGACCTCGGCGCACAAGGCACGATTTGTGCTGGTGGACGCTATGATGGCCTAGTTGAGCAAATGGGTGGAAAACCTACGCCAGGCGTTGGTTTTGCGATGGGCCTGGAGCGCCTAATGCTGCTGATCAACGAGCAATCTGAATCACTAACACAGCAAATACCAAGTCTGTATTTCGTCGCATTAGGTGAGCAGGCGCAACAAGCCTCAATGAGAATATGTAATGACATTCATCAGGAGCTACCTGACGTTATTGTGATCAATGACATCAGTATGGGTAGCCTCAAATCACAAATGAAAAAAGCGGACAAGTCAAATTCAGATTTTGCTTTAATTCTTGGCGAAGAAGAAATCAATAACAATCAAATTAGCATCAAGCCGCTGAAAGGCCAAGGTGATCAACAATTAATATCGCTAGAGGGTATCATTGCCCATCTTCAGGAGATTTTATGAAAAACTTTATCAATATCGGCGGCACAGAAGAAGAGCAAGTCGAGCAGATTTCAAAATGGCTAAAAAACAACGGCATGCAAATAGTTGCCGGCATTGCCATTGGCCTTTCGGCTATTTGGGGCTGGGGTCAGTACGGTGACTTCCAAGATAAAGAGGCTGAAAATGCCAGAACACTTTACTTAAACTACTCTACCGACACAAGTAATACAGGTGCTTACGACCAATTATTGTCGGATTATGGCTCAAGTTCGTATGCTGATCAGGCGATACTTGTAATGGCAAAACAATTATTTGATGCTGAGGATTACAATGGAGCACTTAGTTTAATAGAGCCTTTAATCTCAAACGATGAAGTTGCAATAAGTTCAACGGCAACGCTTCGTGCAGCTACTGTTTATTTACAGCTAGGCCAGCATGAGAGTGCACTCTCCACACTTGATTCACTTAGCGATGCCAGTTTTTCTGGACTCGTTAACAACATGAAAGGTGATATTTACGCTGATCTTGGAAACACTGCTAACGCACAAACACATTACGCTCTTGCGCTTAACAGTGTCACTGCAAATTCAACCTTGTCGCAGCTTATTCAAATCAAGTTAGACGGCCTTAACTAAAAAAAAGTTTTTTTTTGTAAACAACCTCGGTAATTTATCGTGAGCCTACCCGTTATCTCGCTCGTTGGACGCCCCAATGTGGGCAAGTCTACCCTGTTCAACCGCCTAAGCAAATCTCGTCAAGCATTGGTCTCTGACTTTGAAGGATTGACGCGCGACAGGCAATACGCAACTATCAACTTGGACGATGGTGTGCCGTGTTCAATAATCGATACTGGCGGACTGACCAACGAAAACAACATGATTGACTCGGGCATTCATGGACAAGTTCTAAGCGCCCTTGATGAGTCTGATGTTGTCTATTTTATTGTCAGTGCTAAAGATGGTGTTACTGCACTTGATCATGAGCTTGCAAAGCAACTACGAAGACTGAAACTTACGCTGGTCTTGGTCTGCAACAAGGCCGAAGGCTCAACTCCAGCCTCATTAGCTGAATTTTACGAACTTGGTCTTGGTGAGCCCATCCCTATCTCCGCCGAACATGGCAAAGGTATTGAGGAATTGGTTGACCTAACATTACCACTTTTGCCCGAACCAACGGATGATGTTGGGCAAGAAATTGAGGGCATTGCAGTTGCCGTTCTTGGGCGACCAAATGTTGGAAAATCAACGTTAATCAACCGCATTTTAGGCGAAGATCGTGTTTTAGCTCTCGACCTTCCCGGCACAACCCGTGATACAATTTTCATCCCTTTTGAGCGTAACGACCAACTCTACACCTTGATAGACACTGCAGGCATTAGGCGCAAGCGTAGTGTTGATCATAAAATTGAAAAATTTAGTATTCTAAAAGCAATTGATGCGATTGAAAACTGCCATGTGGTCATTCTTATATTGGATGCCAGCGAAGGCGTTACCGAGCAAGATGCAACTCTTTTAGGTATGGTTGCTGACAAAGGCCGAGCGTTGTTGATTGTTAATAACAAATGGGACGGTCTTGACGAATATCAGAAAAGTGAAGTCAAAAGAAAGCTAGACATCAAACTGTCTTTTGTTAATTACGCTTCAGTTCACTACATCTCTGCATTGCATGGCTCAGGTGTTGGAAAGTTGTTTGGCCCTATCAATAAAGCCTATGAAAATGCCGGCGCAAAATTTGGCACACCACGACTTAATGAAATCTTAGCCAAGGCCAACGAAGGACACCAACCGCCGCCTGTAGCAGGAAGACGCTTAAAGCTAAAATACATCCACCAATCGGGATTTTTTCCACCGACTTTCACCGTGCATGGCAATCACCTACACAGCATTCCAAATGCTTACGGTCGCTATCTACAAAACTTCTTCACCAGTGCATTGGGTCTTACCAATACACCGATTAAATTTGAGTTCAAAAGCGGTGAAAACCCGTTTAAAGATAAGAAGAACAAGTTATCCGAGCGCCAGATTCAAAAGAGAAGAAGGATGATGAAGTTTACTAAGAAAAAGAAGTAAGGCTTTTACTGCTAACTGAGAATTAAGTTATGCGCTTCTTTTGCGGCATTAACAAAACTTTCAAATAATGGATGACCATCTCTTGGTGTTGAAGTGAATTCTGGATGGAACTGGCAAGCCACAAACCAAGGGTGATCAGCAATCTCCACCATCTCAACCAGCGAACCATCTTGCGATCTGCCAGAGATGCTTAGGCCCGATTTTTCAATTGCACCAATCAACTTGTTATTGACCTCATAACGATGACGATGGCGCTCAGTGATCACATCTTCACCGTAAATTTCTCGAGCTTTAGAGTCTGCTACTAAAGCACATTCTTGGCCACCAAGGCGCATTGTTCCGCCAATATTTGACTTATCATCACGTGTTTGCACACTGCCATCTTCATCTTTCCACTCGGTAATTAAACCAATAACAGGATTGGGTGTTTCAATATCAAATTCGGTACTATTAGCACTATCCATGCCAGCTACATTGCGTGCAAATTCAATCACTGCCACTTGCATGCCGAGGCAAATACCGAGATACGGCACATTGTTTTCACGCGCATAGCGCACCGCCTCAATCTTACCCTCAATACCCCGAAGGCCAAACCCACCAGGAACAAGAATGGCGCTCATCTCACTTAAGCATTCAGTACCATTTTTCTCAATCTCTTCGGAGTCAAAATAATGGATATTAACTTTAGTTTGAGTGTTTAAACCGGCGTGTATTAAAGCTTCGGACAAAGACTTATAAGACTCTGTCAAATCCATATACTTACCAACCATAGCAACATCAACACTATGATTTGGACGCTCAAGCTTGGAAATTACATTGTCCCACTCACTCAAGTCGGTCGCTTTGCAAGCAAGGCCCAATTTTGATATAACAATATCATCCAAGCCCTGCTCATGAAGAGCCCTTGGTACTTTATAAATAGTATCCACATCCAAAGATGTAAATACAGAATTTTCTGGCACACTGGTAAATAAAGCAATTTTCTTGCGCTCTGCATCAGGCAAAGGGTGCTCTGAGCGACAAATTAGAATATCAGGCTGAATACCAATACCTCTTAACTCTTTCACCGAGTGTTGAGTTGGCTTGGTCTTTAACTCGCCCGCCACTTTAATGTATGGCAAAAGGGTTAAATGAATAAACAAAGTATTTTCACGGCCTAATTCAAGGCTCATTTGTCGAATGGCCTCCAAGAAAGGTAACGACTCAATGTCGCCAGCAGTGCCACCGATTTCAACTAAGGCAATATCAGCACCTTCAGCGCCGGCTTTTGCTAAGCGCTTAATTTCATCCGTAATATGAGGGATGATTTGTACCGTTGCACCAAGATAATCGCCGCGACGCTCACGAGCAATAACATTTTCGTAAACTCGACCTGCAGTAAAGTTATTTTTCTTGCCCAATTGAATACGAACAAACCTTTCGTAATGCCCTAAATCTAGATCCGTTTCAGCGCCGTCATTAGTAACAAAAACCTCGCCGTGCTGAAAGGGGCTCATCGTTCCAGGATCAACGTTAATGTATGGATCTAACTTAAGAAGAGTAAGATTTAATCCGCGTGTTTCAAGGATTGAGGCTAAAGATGCGGAGGCGATTCCCTTGCCTAAAGAAGAAACAACACCACCGGTGATAAAAATGAATTTTGTCATGAAAAACTAACAAGTTTGAAATAGTTATGATACACAAATTTGTGTAGAATATGGACACATCAAATCAAAGTAATCACAATGGGTTATAGACAATTTATAAAGCGGCTTTACCCCTATATTAAAGCCCATATTGGCAAGCTTGTGTTTATCTCTTTAATGATGGTTTGTGCCACCATTCTTGAAGCCATCATCCCAGAAATTACCGGTCAAATTGTTGATAAATTGTTTGTCGACAACCGTACCGATGACACCTCCATCAACTACGCTGTTGGGCTGTTCTTACTCATCATTTTAAGCTCGCTATTCGCCCTTACCTCGGTTGGCGCAAGCTCTTGGGTCTCTAATAAAGTTATTATGGATCTTCGAGTGGACATGTTTGCCAAATTACTCAAACTACCAAAATCATATTTTGACAAAAACACCACTGGTGGCACACTGTCAAAACTAACATTCGATGTCGAACAAATTGCACTTGCAGCCTCTACCATTTGGCTGGAATTTATTAAGTCATCTTTAATGGTGTTAATATTAACCGGCTATTTGTTCTACAAAGATTATCGCCTTAGCCTAATCTTACTGGTGCTTCTGCCTTTGGTGTATGTTGCGGTCAAGGCTTCCAGTATTCGTATGAGAGTTGCCTCTGAAAAGGTGCAAACCTCAATGGGGAAAATGACTCACCTGCTGGATGAAAACATCTCAAGCAATGACTTGGTTAAAATCTATCATGCACAAAAAGCAGAAAGTGGGAAATTCAGGTCACTCATCAACATCGTCCGCCAGCAACGCTTTAAGGTTGACATGTCAACCGCTGTTAACACTGCCTTTGTAAACTCACTAATTGGCTTATCTCTTGCTTCTGTTGTCTACCTTTCATCCACCACTTTTAAAATGGGTGCCGGAGATTTCTTGGCATTTTTTATGGCCATGGGCATGCTGGTTAAACCGGCTAAAAATCTGATTAATATCAATAAGCCATTCCAACAAGCTGTTGCCGCAGGACAAAGTGTTTTTGCCCTCATTGATGAAAAATCCGAACCAAATACAGGCACAACAACACTAAGCCACATCAAGGGTGAAATTAGTTTTAAAAATGTCTGTTTTAGCTACGATGGCGAAAGAGCCTCACTCAATAACATCAACCTAGACATTAAGCAAGGCGAGACCGTCGCCCTTGTGGGAAGTACCGGCAGTGGCAAGACAACTCTGGTGAGTTTGATAGCGCGCTTTTACAATCCCACCTCGGGAGGCATTTCAATTGATCAACAAGATATTAATGATATAGAGCTTACTGCGCTTCGATCTCAAATCTCATTTGTTGACCAAAACGTGCGCCTATTTAACGACACCGTTAAGAACAATATCGCGCTTGGTCAGGGCGACACAATGTCGATTGAAATCATTGAACAAGCTGCAAATATTTCCAATTCTGTCCAGTTTATTAACAAACTGGATAAACGCTTTGATACAGAAATTGGCGAAGATGGCACCACACTCTCAGGCGGACAGCGCCAACGACTATCCATTGCCAGGGCGATTGCTAAAGACAGCCCTATTTTGATCTTAGACGAAGCAACTTCAGCACTAGACTCGGCCACCGAGAGATTAGTCCAATCGGCAATTGATAAAATGCAAGAAGGTCGCACCACTATTATCATTGCGCATAGACTTAGCACCGTTCAAAATGCCGATCGCATTGTGGTCTTAAAAGATGGTGAAATTATCGAGCAAGGATCCCACGAAGGGCTTCTCTCTCAATCTGGCGAATACGCCAAATTAAACGCCAAGCAATTTCAATAAATTTAGAGTCGACTAACGGCCCTGCCAGAGTCTAGTGCCTCTCTGACGTAATCTGCAGCGCTGGATAAATCCTTGGATTTTTGCAAATGCCAAAGAATGAGGCTTGCTGTATAAACCAAGCCATCATAATACAAACCTCTCTCGCCAGCTAGAGCCATCTTTCCCAAGGTGACCGTATGCTCTGCAAGAGCTCTCTTGTTGTTTTCAGAGGTCATGTTTTCAGGAAATGAAATTGCTCTTAACTCCTGTTCTATACCCATAGCCTTTGGATCTATTTCTACTCGAGCTCTTTCCACCTCGCCAACATAAGAAATCATTAGGCCTTTTTGGCGCAATGAAGGCACGACACCCCCCTCAACACCTCGAATGACCAAACTGGTATCAAAGCCAGCTCTCGCTGTTAAAGCGGCGTAAATGGGTGGATAAGGCTTGTGTACAAAGCCCAAAATAGAATGCGTGCGCTTCGCCCTGATTGGGCCAATAAGACTTTCCACGGTGTTCACAACCGTTCTTTTGACAATCTTATTTCTCAGCGGGACCAGATCATGCAGTGGCGCACAATAACAACTTTGATCAAGATAGGCCCAACCTTTGTTTCTATCCTCAAGTTGAGCTTTTGCCTCCGTAACGCTTGACTGAGTATTATTACCCAAAGCCTGATTAATGTGCTGATGAGTAAGGCCAAACTTTGGCGTAACACCATCCAACCCATGAATAATACATGGCAAACCCAATTCCGCTAATAACGGTGGTAAAAAGGCTGAAATAGGAATCGATCGATTATAGCCACTGTAAGGGTCGCCTATGTCGACCAAATCCTCCACATCGGCTTGTTGGCAGTCTGTAGCCTTTAATAGTGCATCCAGTATTCCAATATTCTCCTCAAGGGTTTCTCGCTTCATTCGTAGCGCTATCAAAAAAATAGCCGATTGAACATCGTCTATCTCACCATCAAGAATGGCGCTCATTGCGGCGCTTGCCTCCTCGAGCTCAATATTCTTACTTAACTCGGGGCCGGTAGCAATTCTTTGAATAATAGAGTGGATTAAAGCTTGGGTACTCATTGATCTGGGTTTATTTCAACGTAAATAACATCTTTCTCTATTTTAACGCGAAATAAGTCTAGCAACTCGACGCCCTCTTCCGAGCTTTTACCACTTGCGAGGTCAAAAGAAAACCCATGCAGAGAGCACTTTACTTTGCCTTTTTGAATACAACCAAGGCTCAGTTGGAAATCTTCGTGCGGACAGCGATTATTAAAGCAATAAAGCTTTCCATTGTAATTTGTTAAAACAAGCTGATTATCGCCAACAGAGATCTCAGTCATGGCGTTCGGCTCAGGTAGCTTCTCTAATACCTTAAACCACATTGTTTAGAAGAAGGACCACAACCTATTACTGTCTAAATGCGCACGACACTTGGAAAGTTGTCGTTTGAAATCGTTAGACTTCTTCTCAACCTGTTTGGCCACCTTAAGTAGCCAAGCTTTGTCTTTATAGCTTTTTTTGTTAAAGCCGTTATGGCCTTCGTGATAAGCTAAATATTGGTTGTAAGCGTCCGATTTAGAGATTTTAGAGCGGACTTTAGATTGATTGACATACCAACCAACAAAATCGACTGAATCGGCAAAATTACTACGACTGGCATCGTTATTGCCGGTTTTCAGCTGATACCATTCCCAGGTCTCGGTCTTTGCTTGTGCATACCCATAAGAAGAGCTCGGCCTTGGTCCTGGTATAAAACCAAGATAGGTGGTTCTTGCTGGTTGCGCTCTAGAGGCAAAATGCGATTCTTGGTAAATAATAGCCAACTGCAAATTCATTGGCACTTGATATTTCTGCTCGCTGTTTTTAACAGCCTGGTACCAACTCACTTTTTCATCGAGGAGTTGGCAAATGTCAACAACCTCTCTTGCAGGGGTTGAAAAACAACCCGATAAAAAGATCGCTAAAGCAAAAACGATCAGTTTCTTCATTTAAAAAATGCGTAGTAGGATGTGATAATTTGCATTACCAACAAAAAGGTGAACATTAATTTAATCGTGCTATCTGTAAGTGGCTTCTTCTCTTCAGCGCCTTTCTCAAGCTTAACATTAACTGCAACTAAACCTTTGTCTGAGGTTTCTACTTTAAACGTAACTCTGGTATCACCCCTTAAGCGTGATTTGTTGTAAACGTTCTTTTGGTGCACGAAGTACTTCTCACCATCATCACCCGTGATAAAACCGTATCCTTTTGTACCAAATTGGGCGACTATTCCCGTCATTTTTTTTACCATTACTCTCTCCATTTTTGCAGCAAATAAGCTGCATTCTCAACATAATCTACGCCAGCGCGCAGAAATTTAGGCTCATTATCAATATCGTTAAAACAGTGCAATTGTCGATAATTGAAAGCCGAACTAAAAAGCGACTCAACCTCCGAATTGCTAACGGAAAAGGGTGGGCCGCTCATCTGATGCTGCGGATAAATAAGTGTTAACAATAGTATTCGCGCATCAAGTGGTATTATAACAGCTAAATGCTGTGCGTATTTTTCTCTTAAATTCAGGTCTAGCGCTATCAATGACGCTCGATCATAAACAGCGGACACGCCAGACAAGCGCTTGGCGGTCAGTTTAAAATAATCACCGCAGTAAACTTTAATACGATCGGATTGATAAAGCACAAAATCGTCAACTTCACAAACCGAGTATTGCAGATTGTTATCAGCAAAAAACTGCTTAACACCAACAGAGCTCAATTCCACGCCAATGACTGAATAGCCCATTTCTGACAAATAAATCATGTCGATGCTTTTGCCACACAGTGGCACAAACACACTCGCCCCAGGGGCTAGCTCTAGCAACTCAAAATAATCGACTAACGATCGATTAACGGCATTGGCATGCCATCCAATTTTATTATTTTGCCAACGCGCCAACCAATCCATCCTCTTGAATCCTTGTTATAATGAGTTGCTCATATTTTAACTAAAATAATTTAATAATGAATAGCAGTATTGGTGACTGGTTAACGCACTTAGACTGCATCTCTGATAAGGATTATTTTCGAAACTTGCTCGGCTTTTTAAACAATCAAGCTCAACTTTCAAAAACCATTTATCCGCCAAAGGAATCTTGGTTTAAAGCCTTTGAGCATTCCAGCTATGCAAAAACAAAGGTTGTTATCTTGGGTCAAGACCCTTACCATGGCGAAGGACAGGCTGAAGGCATGAGTTTCTCTGTGCCAGAAGGTGTAAAAATACCACCTTCTCTAAGCAATATCTACAAAGAACTTGCATCGGATTTAAACATCAACACGCCAGAACACGGGCACTTAACATTGTGGGCAAAACAAGGTGTGCTATTACTCAACAGTGTTTTAACCGTTGAAAAAAGTAACCCTGCCTCGCATGCCAATCAAGGCTGGGAAATGTTTACAGATTACGTGATAAGCCTACTGAGTGAAAGCAAACAGCACTTGGTGTTTTTGCTTTGGGGTGCTTATGCCGGCAAAAAAGAAGAACTCATTGATTCGGATAAACACTTAATCTTGAGAGCGCCGCACCCTTCGCCTTTTTCAGCGCATAAAGGGTTTTTTGGCTGTCAACACTTCTCTCAGGCCAACAACTACCTCGTTTCCACCAGTCAACAACCCGTCGACTGGCAGCTATGAAATTATTAATTGACGACGCCGTTTACGCCCACCAAGAAATCTTTGGTAGCTTTGGTGAGATTGTGGCATTACCAGGGCGCGATATTAATCGAGACGTTATGCGAGGGTGTGACGCCCTCATCGTTAGATCTCGCACCCAAGTCAATGAAAGTCTTTTGCGGGGCTCTCAAATAAAATTTGTTGGCTCAACCGTAGCTGGCCTGGATCATATTGACGAGAACTATCTTAAAAAAAGCAATATTGTCTTTTCATCCGCCCAAGGTTGTAATGCTAATGCGGTCGCCGAATATGTCATTAGTGCGCTTGTTAATTTAGCGATGGACTGTGATTTTGATTTGTCGAAAAAAACACTCGGTATTATTGGTGTCGGCAATGTGGGTTCACGACTCAACACACTGGCCAAACAACTCGGCATCAAAACACTATTAAACGATCCGCCGCGCCAAGCCAGAGAGTTGAATACCGGTTTCGTAGAATTAAATGAGGTGTTGAGTGCAGATATTGTCAGCTTTCACACGCCCCTAACTTTTACAGGCGATCACCCAAGCGCTCATTTATTGGCTGCCCATAATTTTGATTTAATCAGTAAAGACACCATTTTGATTAACGCCGCACGAGGTGAAATTATTGATGAAGATGTTTGGCAGAAAACCCAAACTAAAGCCAATGTGATTGATTGCTGGAGCAATGAGCCCCGTATCAACTCACTGCTGCAGCAATCCGCCTACTGGGCAACACCGCATATTGCAGGGCACTCTGTCGACGCCAAATTCAAGGGCAGTTTTATGATTTATCAAGCCTTGTGTAGCTATTGCAACATCACTGAAAACACTGAAATTTCCAACCTTGTCCATCCACAAAGAATCGCAATTCAGCAAACCTCATTAAAAGACACTCTTAATGCGATCTATCCGTTTATTGAAGATGACAAAGCAATTAAAGACCTTGCACAGTTTGAACATTACCGGCGCCATTACCCTGAGCGTTATGAGTGGCGCCACTTTGATACTGACTTTACCCTGCCAAGTGGCTTATGAGAGCCAACCCATTGAATAACTGTACCTGATCAACATAGCGCAAGACATACTAACAATAAGCGCTCGAATCACCTTTGGGTTAGCTTTGACCAAGTAGTGCGCGCCTATTGAGGCACCAATCACCTGGCCAGCCATCATCAATAAACCAATGAGCCAAGCAACTTGGCCGAAGCTTATGAAAACCACCATAGACGCCACGTTAGAGGCAAGATTCAACGGTTTCGCCTGGATAGCAGATCGAATCAACTCAAGCTGCTTAAGCGCAACACCGGTCAACACATAAAACGAACCCGCTCCCGGACCAAACATACCGTCATAACAACCTATTATTGACACCACGATATTTTGATAACCCCGCTTAGGCGTGCTTGTTTTGTCATTATTTTCAACGCCGGGAGAAATAATAAAATACAGCGCAATAAAACCAAGAACAATAGGGATAACAAAAGAAAGAATTTCTGCATTGATAAATTGGACAATAATTGCACCAATAAGAGAGCCGATAAAGGCAACCAACACACTTGGTCTCACCTCACTCCAGCTAAACTTTTTCTTTCTAAACAACAACAGGGTTGCTGTACCAATCCCAACACTGGCTTGTAATTTATTGGTGCCCAACGCCAAAAGAGGCGGCATACCACTAATCATTAATGCCGGTATCGAAAGCAATCCGCCGCCGCCAGCTAAAGTATCTAAAAATCCAGCAAGTATTCCAATAACGAATAAAAAACCTAGAATCTCTAATGTGACATTTGCTATGTCCATAATTTTGTCGCCTTCTTAGCGGGTTATGCTAAGCGCTAATCTCACGCCAAAGCCTATAAAAATAATCGCCATCAACTTCTTTAACATTTTCCCAAAGGTTGAATTTACACTCAGATTTTTGGCAATACTTGATGCCGACCAAGCGACAAACACATTCCACAAAGTGGCATTAAAAACAAATATTACGCCAAGTATTAATAATGTCAAGGCTGGATTATCGTAACTGTCATCAACAAATTGGGGGAAAAAGGCAATGAAAAACAAAGCCACTTTTGGGTTTAGAATATTAATCAATATGGCTTTGCCCATGACAGAAAAAAAACCACCTTGTTTAGCGGTGTCACCTGTAGGCGTCGCAACTTTATTTTTACTGATTAATAACGAACAACCCAAATACACTAGATAAGCTGCGCCTATGTATTTAACAACTGAGAAGGCAAATTCCGAAGTTGCCAATACTGCACTTAAACCTAGTACAGCAATGCAAATATGCACAATACAGCCCACACTTGCACCAAGCCCTGCAGCAATCCCATAGCGCACACCTTGGGATATAGAGCGGTCGATCAGATAAAGAAGGTCGGCGCCCGGTGTCATGTTCAACAACAAGCCTGAGATTATAAACAGCCATAAATCGTTAATACCAAACATACTCGTTATTCATTTGCCCAAATAATAGGAAACCAGTCCTTTCTAAGACGATCACCAGTTTTTTGAGCGACACCTGGAAAGTTAGGCGAAGTTCTTCCTGGACGTTGTCTGTATCTCGCGTCATCACCCACTAATCTGAATGACATGGTGCGACTGACCGAGCTTTTAGTGTTGGCATTGGCACCGTGCAACGTTCTAAAATCAAAAGCAACAACATCTCCCGGCTCAATTGCCCATTGCTTAATTTCAAAGTCCGATTTCTCAACGTCTGGAATATCCATAAACAAGCTGTCGTCCTCATAAAAACTTTCATTGCTCGACCAGCTGGTCGGTCGAATTTCTTTATCCAGCTTATGACTGCCGGCAGCGCACTTCAAAGAAAGTTCAACATCTCTTGCTTCAAGAGGCATCCAAAAACTCACCGTTTGCGAGCCTTGTACGCAGTAATAAGGGATGTCCTGATGCCAAGGTGTTGGCACGCCAGAACTGGCCTCTTTGTGTAGATAGTGATCGTGAAAAAACTGTGCTGTTTTAGATTGCATCAATTCTGCTGCCACTGCACCCAAAGGGGAGTTAAGAACAAAATCTTGGTATTCAGGAATCCTGTCCCAGTTGCAAAAATCTTCCAAAAATTCCCCTTGATGACTGTCGGCCTTATGAATAAGCGCACCTTCGCTAGGGTTGTCAATATGAAAATCTGCACCCTGTCTTAGGGCGCCAATCCAATCGCTAAAAACGCCACGCAAAACAACCGCGCCATCCCGACGAAAGTCATCAATTTCTGCATTTGAAATATACTTATTCATCAACTATAACCTGCAATAATCACAAGAGCTCCATCTTGCAAATGATAAACAAAATACGGCTGTATACTTGAAAATAAATAGAGATAATATAGCTCATGAAAATTTTAACATTTTTGTTTTCTGCTAAACAAGTTCCAATTGTTTATTGGAGCGCCAAACAGCCTCTTACTCTAAGGCCAAAACCATTAACTCTACTATTTTTAATATTTGGCCTGCTGTTGTTTGGTTTGGGTGAGTCAATCCTTATTGCCAGCGGTGCAGGCGTTAGTCCGTGGACGGTTCTTGCTCAAGGCGTCTCAAACTACACCAATTGGTCGATTGGCCTTTGTACTTTTGCGCTCAGTTTTTTAGTCTTATTAGTTTGGGTGCCTCTTAAACAAAAGCCAGGTATAGGTACGATTCTCAATGCCTTGATCATTGCCCTAGTAATTGAACTTTCACTTCCTCACTTGCCACAACCTAGTACCGACTTTATGCGCATTCAGCAGGTTGTCGTTGGGGTTGTTTTAGTTGGCTTTGGCAGTGGTTTTTATCTTATTGCCAACTTAGGCGCAGGCCCTAGAGACGGCCTGATGGTTGGTTTGCAAAAAATAAGCAATTACCCTATTTCTCAAGTACGAACAGCAATAGAAATTAGTGTTGTCGTCATTGGCTGGCTAATGGGTGGCGTTGTCGGACTGGGCACCATAATCTTTGCGCTTGGTATAGGCCCTTCGGTGTCATTGGGATTCTACTTGGTTAGCAAGATGTCAAAACCTTGAAAGAAAACTAATAAACACTCAAAGTATTTGACTAAGTGCGGATTACTTAGCAACAGCTCTTATCCTCTTGAATCGGCGGACAAGGCACGGATCCATAAGAACAAAAAACGCAACAATCACCTGGCAGAGGCTGTAGTAAAGCTTTACAAGACTTGCATTCGTAAAAGAACTGGCAGGCATCTGTAGGCATCTCTTCCTCAACACAAAATCCACATTCTGGGCAGGATATGACAGATTTGATTTCAATACTCAAAGCGTAACAATGCCTCTAAATAAAACGCATATCATCTAAAAATGGGAATTTTGTCCGAACTTGTGCCACTTCAGCAATATCCATCTCGCAAGTGTTATATTCGCTGGTCTTGCTTGTTTTCAGTAAAACCTCGCCCGAAGGGTGGATAACCATGGAAGATCCGTTGTACTTCAGACCCATACCATCACCACCGGTGCGATTAACGCCAACAACAAAACACTGATTTTCAATCGCTCTGGCAATAAGCAATTGCTGCCAATGCAATTCTCGAGTATCTGGCCAATTGGCAATGACAAAAATTACCTCAACATCCTTTGCCACTTTGCGAAAAATCTCAGGAAAACGCAAATCATAACAAATAAAAACAGCACACTTAGTATCGGCAATTTCAAAAGTAACCGTCTCATCACCAGAAGCAAAATACTTGCCTTCGTTGGCATAATTAAACGGTTGCAACTTTGAATATCTTGCCACCTCCTGGCCGTAATGATCAAAAACAAAGGCGAGATTATTGGCTTTTTTATTAGCGGGTTTTTCCGTTATTCCAGCAACAATATTTATCAAATGATTAAGTGAAAACTGTTGCAGTGCTTGATGCGTCCTACAATTAGGAGCTTCGCAATACTTACCCATATCGGCAATAAAACCAGTGTTAAATACCTCTGGAAAGACAACAACATCACAACCATCTGCTTTGGCTTGAGTTACAAATTCTTTAGCACGCTTAAGGTTGGCCTCAATGTCTTGCCAGCGAATATCAAGCGAAATAGTGGCTACTTTCATGATTTTTTTTGATGTGATTAAGCTTGCAATTATAGTCCAATCGAAATTGTGCAAAATCAATTAAGCTGTCTATAAAAACGATAAAATTAGCTTATGAATAAAATAATTGTTCAAGAAGAAGACTTTGATCTCTCAATAGAAGTTAGGCTTGCTCGAGAAGGTAACTCGGCAACTGGTGCCATTGTTAGTTTTGTAGGCACAGTGCGCGACCTCGAGGGCGACTCACTTAACAGCATGACGCTTGAGCATTATCCGCAAATGACCGAAAAATCCCTTAAGGAAATTGCAAGCAAAGCAAGAGAGCGCTGGGACATCCAATCAACAACCATCATCCATCGTATTGGTGAACTTCAAGTTGAAGATCAAATCGTCTTGGTTATCACTACGAGCAAACATCGAAGCGACGCTTTTGATGCGTGTCACTTTATTATGGACTATTTAAAAACAGACGCGCCTTTTTGGAAAAAAGAATCTGTCAATGCTAAGGATAGCTGGGTCGAATCTCGGGGCAGCGACACCGATCAAAAAAATCGCTGGGAATCTTAAAGCGCTAAATCTTCCACTCGATTAATATTTGTCAGCACTTCAAGGTGGCCAGAAACATCCACTCTAGCTAATTTTTGCCCTCTATACCACAATGCCATTTTTCGCTCGCCACTGGCCAAAAATTCATCAAGATTAGAGCCAAGATCTGACCTAATTAGAGCGAAGGTGGCGTGCATTATCTGCCCATCGTGAGCAACGCATATTTCAGCCGATGAAGTCGCCATTTTCGCAATAATTTCATCGATCAACGCACTAGTGACTAACGGACTATCACAAGGCAATACCAGTAAATAAGGTGTTGAGCAAACATGAAGCGCGGAGGAAATACCAGACAAGGGTCCTTGAAAATCAGCCAAATTATCTTCAACCACCTCACCATAAGCCTGATAAGCGTCGTGATTTCGATTGGCGCTAATTAGAATCTTGCCAACTTTTTCCTGAACAACATCGCAAGCGTAACCAATCATTGGTTTGCCACGAAATGCAATCAAGCCTTTGTCGTCACCACCCATTCTTGAGGACCGCCCGCCCGCTAGAATGACTGCTGTTATCTCATTTTTGCTGATTTTTTTCACTTAAAACCCGTGTTTTTATCAAGTTATTTGTAATGAGAAAAACCCACTGCAATTGTATAATACACACATTAAAATCTTGAACTATTAAAGCTGATGAAAAATCAAACCCTTAGCTGCGACTCGCCGGTATTTAACCAATCGATGATGAGTGCTGACTCCGCATTGGATTATTTGCTTGGGGCTGCACTCGCGCCAAACAAAACTGAAATCGTCAGCTTGGACGATGCTCTTG
>Ga0302120_10000334_pt1 | contig 20550 bp, 17 predicted proteins | sample AG5_Bottom_MG_FD_203118 | JGI IMG/M metagenome (GOLD analysis project Ga0302120, IMG submission 203118) | Marine microbial communities from Western Arctic Ocean, Canada - AG5_Bottom | ecosystem: Environmental > Aquatic > Marine > Oceanic | place: Canada: Western Arctic Ocean | collected 2017-10-01 | reverse complement strand
GTTAACGGAAGGAGAATGAAACGGAAAAAGGACAGAGGAATGACCAGTTTGAGTGTCCGCCGCAGAGGGTCGGCGGCGACATATTGCTTGGGGGCAACCTCCCCAAAGATGAAAATGAGAGGTGTCAAGAAAAGTGTCGTCCAAGATTCTGGATGATTCAGGCCGGCATCAACGGCAATAAAAATCCCTGCTTGCACCGCAAGGCTATTCGCGAAGTTGTTACCTACCAAGAGTGTCGTTAAAAAAGCGTATGGAGGATTAACCACACGTTCCAATAAGGCTGCACGGGATTGCTTTTGTGCAAGATGGCGCAGCTTCAACGGATTCATGGCGTACCAGCCTGTTTCGCTTCCTGCAAACAAAGCGCTCAACAAAAATGAAACGAGTAACAAGAAAACAGGCAAACTCATAACGGTAGGCCCTCTTCGTGCTCGTTCACTTTTCTATGCACCTCTAGCTCCACAGGACGCGGCCCGCGGCATTGACGCACGGTGACAAAGAAAATGAAATCCGAGCCGATTAACTCTGTTTCATCCCCGACTTGCGGAACACGCCCGAGACGCTCTTCCACAAGCCCGCCGACCGTTTCCACACGCGTGTCTCCCGTGCCGGGATCTCCGAGACGGTCTTTGAAATCATGGAGCGGAAGTCGAGCAGAGACACGCCATCGGCCGTCGGAAATCTTTCGGATCAAAGGCACTTCATGCAGGTGCTTTGCGGGCAGTCGATCCAATAACGTGTCCGCCCAACGACCTCGCTCAATGATTCCGCTTGCCGCACCGTATTCGTCCACGAGCAATACAAATGGTGCACCACTGGAGCGAAGAAGGGGGATTCCAGATGAGACCGGTGCTAACTCAGGAAGCAGCGGGACCGGCAACATGGCATGGCGCACACTCTTCCCTTGAGGCAAACGGGTACGGTCCAAAATCCCCGAGATCTCCCCGTCCTCCGTCACTGCGGCCCACGCCATACCATGAGTCTTTAATTGATCCAAAGCAACGACTAAGGGAAGATTTGAGTCCAAGCAAAGAACTTTGTCTAAAGGTCGACGCAATGCACCCGCTCTGAGCGTGGACATTTCCAGCATATGCCGGACCAAGCCTTGTTCTTTCTCTTCCAATAAATGCGTACCTTCGTGCGTCAAGAGGTCCGTGATCTCTCCCCCATCCAGCACTTCATTCTTTGAAGCAGGCACAACCCAACGTCGGCCAAATGCCTGGGCAGGACGTGCAAGGATTTGGTGCAATAAAGCCACCGGCAAAAGGACCACACTGCTGACCCCTCTCGGATGTCGATGCGCCACAACTTTTGGAAGTATCTCCCCGAACACGACTAATAAAGCAACGGCCGCCAAATTCAATACAGCTTGAGTTTCCGGATCTTGTCCTGATGCAAGGCGACTCACCCAAGCAAACCATCCTAGGTTCACTAACAGATTGGCAAACAAAATAAGGGTGAGTGAGCCTACCGAATCCTGTAGCAGGGTCACTTTCCATCGAGCGAGATGAAGAGGCTGATGAACACGAAGAGTAAAGAGAGACGCCTCCGCGCCTGAGAACGTGGCCGACGCAAGAAGGAAGAAGAAGGACGGGAGGAAATCCATTAGCCCTTTTCAGCAAGGGGAAGATGAATTGTGATTCGAAGGCCTCCTTCGGATTGGTTTTGCGCTTCGATACTACCCCCCAATTGACCAATCGTTGCGTGCGCCAAGGCAAGACCCAAACCCGTCCCCTGGCCGACGTCTTTATTGGTCACAAACGGCTCAAAGATATGCGAGAGCAAAGAAGGCTCTACGCCAGGACCATTGTCTTCCACATAGCAAAAAATCTCCTCGCTTTCGGGGCTCCATTGAGCGGAAAGGCGGATCAAGCCCGCGGCGTGGCCGTGCTGATCCAAAGCATCCACCGCGTTTTGCAGTAAATTAAGGAATACGGGAAATAAATCTCCCTCGCTACCAAGGACCTTGGGAAGATTCCGCGGCAAGTCCAAAACCAAACGATGAGGGGGTAAGCGTTTTTCTAGAAACACTTGCAAGTTCCGGAACACGGTGTCCAAAGAACACTGACCGGCCTCCACTCTCGACGGGGCTAAGCGAAGAAGTTGTTGAACAAGATCCCGAATTCGCTCTAAGGCCTCTTGGGTCAGCCCGCCATGCATTTGTGCGCGCTCACTTCTCACCTCCGCACGTAAGGTTTCCAGCCCTTGAAGCGCGCCGGCCAAAGGGCTATTGATTTCATGTGCCAAACCGGCTGCCAACGTTCCCATTGCAGCCAAACGTTCTCGTTGCGCAGCCCGACGTTCTGCCAGGCTCGCTCTGCCGGTGGCTTGCTCCACTTGTTCCTTCATTTCCTGTTGAAAGCCCTGGATTTGAGTCATCATTGATTGAAATGCCTCGTGGAGGGAATCCATTTCCTGAGAAGAGGCCGTCGTTGGCAGGCAAGGAGACTTGCCGTCGCCGAAATCCTGAATGGCTTTCGCAAGGCCCTCTAAGGGCTGGACAATGGCTCGACCTAAAAAGAAGAACAGCAATCCGGCACCAAAAAGAGTGGCGCCACCCGCAACAAGAAGCACGCGCAGCCAAAGAGGAATTCCCATGGGGAGCGGTGGAAGTTTGACGAACACTCCACCCCACACAGTCCTCTCTTCGGAAAATGGCGCGCGCGTGACCAAAGGCATGGCCAAGCCTCCCGCAACCTCAACTGTTTCCATATGAAGTGCTGCTTTCTCTAGCGCTTGAAAAACTTCGCTTAAAGGAAAATCTGGTGAGCGGTGTCGACTTCCTTTTGGGTTTAATACAGCGCCTACAGGAACGACCACGCCATCCAAATTCAACATTCGACGATCAATCAATATCGCTTCTTCAAATTCCTCCCAGAGTGGCCAATTCAACATTGCAGGGATATCACCAGCCCGCGACGGGTCGAAGCGTTTTGTGAAACTCTCTCTTACCTGTTTCTCTAAATGAGCCCGTCGGCGATGCATGTCCGCCGTGCTTTGAGATTCATCTTGCCAAGCCCAAAACGCCAACGCACCCAGCACGGCCGCGTTGACAAGAAGAAGGACAAGGGAAAGTCGAAGCCGAAGCCGCATGCTAAGCCGCTTGACCGAACTGTTTCAGCAAGTCGAAAAGCGGAAGAAACAAAGCCATGGCAATAACTCCAACCACCAAAGCCATGAAAACGAGCATCAAAGGCTCAATCAGCTTGAGGCCGATGTCTAGGGCTCTTTTGAATTGTTCCTCATAAGCCGCGCCGACACGCAAACACATCCGGTCAAGCTCACCAGTTTCTTCACCGACCTCTACCATAGACACCATGACATCATCGAAACATTCCGTGGATTCTAAGGCCGATGCAATGGCCTCTCCCTCTCTGACTTCTTCACGAATTTCTTCCACGGCTTCACGGTAAATCTCATTGGAAAGCGCCCCACGCACAATGTCAAAAGCTTGAAGATGAGGCACTCCACTGGACACCAGAGTTCCAAACGTTGTGGCAAAACGAGAAACTTGACTCTGCTTCACCAAACCACCCACGACCGGGACACGAAGAATTAACTGATGATTCCATCGGCGGAATCCCAGAGAGCGATAATACATCATTTGATAAACGACGATAAAAACTGTAGGGACACCCGTAAAGAGATACCAATATTCCACGAAAACTTCACTCAGTGAAATGAGGACTTGGGTCAACTTCGGGAGGACCAAGCCCATCTCTTCATAAAGGGACTTGAACTTTGGAATCACAAAGCCCATGAGTCCACCCACGACCACCACAGCAACGAAGAAAATCACCATGGGATATGTCATGGCGCTCTTTGCCTGGTCTTTTAGTTCTTGCGCGCGCTCTTGGAAATCTGCAAGGCGATTCAAAACGGTGTCCAAAACACCGCCAGCCTCCCCTGCGCGCACCATGTTCACATACAACTCATCAAACACGTCCGGGTTTTGAGAAAGCGCGTCAGAGAGAGGTTGCCCCTCTTCCACCATGTCGGCCGAATCCAAGATGGCATCCTGGAATCTCCCCGACGGCCACTGATCTGCCAAAATGCGTAGATTGCGCAAAACGGGTAAGCCTGCTTCGGTCAATGTGGCAAGCATGCGGGTGAAGCGCGTAATGTGCTTCAGGGGGACTTTCCGGCGAACGCGCACAGCTTCACCGTCCGGAGAAGATGGAGGCCGCACCGAAGGGCGAGCTTGAGGAGCAACACGTCGTTGAATTTTTGCCATCAGTCTGCTTGAGTTTCGCGAATCACTTCGTCGAGAGTCGTTTTACCAGCGCGCGCAAGTGCCATGGCGCGCTCGTGGAGCGTTGTCATTTTGCGCTCGCGCGCCATTGCCCGCAAAGCCAATGTGCTGGGATTCTGTAAAAATTGTTCTTTTAAACTCTCATCTAAAGGAAGAAGCTCATAAATTGCTGTTCTGCCTGCATAGCCTGTGAAATGACAAGTGTCGCAGCCTTTGCCGCGAAAGAAGGCCTCATTGCTAGAAAGGTCAAGGCGTTTGATTTGATCTTCAGAAGCCGGAACAGACTCGCCACATTCCGAACAGATACAGCGCAGGAGACGTTGCGCAACAATGCCTTCCATAGTTGCCGCCAGAAGAAACGGCTCTACACCGAGGTCCACCATCCGTGTCACAGTAGATGGCGCGTCATTCGTATGCAACGTGCTCAAGACTAAGTGCCCCGTTAAAGCCGCTTCCACGGCAATCTGTGCGGTTTCGGGGTCTCGGATTTCCCCAATCAAAATAATGTCAGGGTCCTGACGAAGCATGGTGCGCAAGACTCTTCCGTAGGTTACACCGATATCATCATTCACCGGAATCTGTACGATGCCGTCCAAGTCATACTCCACAGGATCTTCTACGGTTAAAATTTTCCGCTCTGCCGTGTTGACCTGCTGCAACAAGGAATACAGCGTCGTTGTTTTTCCACTTCCGGTCGGGCCAGTCACCAATACAATGCCATGAGGACGGCCAATGAATTCCATGAGTTGGGCCTCTTCGGAAGAACCCAAGCCTAATCGGCTCAAATCTAAACGCAAAGATTGGCGGTCCAAAACTCGGAGGACAACACTTTCTCCCCCTTGCGTTGGCACGGTGGAAACACGGAAATCAATGGGGCGGCCATCCACAACCAATTCGATGCGCCCATCTTGCGGCAAGCGTGTCTCCGAAATATCCAGGTTTGCTAAAACCTTAATCCTGGAAACAATGGCTATGGCCAAGTGAGCTGGAGGCGGATCCACTTCATAAAGAACACCGTCGACTCGCATGCGAATCCGGAAGTCTCCATGATACGGTTCAAAATGAATGTCGGCCGCGCCGTCGCGCACAGCACGCATTAGCAATGATTCTAAAAGTCGGACAATGGGAGCCGCTTCCGCAGCATCTGACTGCTCGGAAGCCACTTCCTTGGCTTTTGCCTCATAGGCCTTTTCTACCGCTTGTGCCAAACCTGCTTCACTGGCCATCACGGCAATGACGGGGTAACCCGTAAGACTTTCTAGGTCTCCTAATAACGGCAAAACATCCGGGTCGCCGACGGCAACGCGGAGGTGCCCTTCCGACAAGCCCAAGGGCAAAGCTCCAAAAGCACGTGCCGTACCCGCGTCAAGAAGCCCCAAAGCCTCCTCTTCTGGAACCAAGGATTCATCCGGCAGAAAGTCCAAGCCCTTTTGTATAGCCAATGCATGAGCCAAATCCACCGCACTCACGGCTTCTCTATCCAGCAATAACGTACCCAACTTCCCGCCAGAGCGGCGTTGCTCTGCAAGAACTGCCTGTAACTGGCCCTGGCGCAACACACCGATATCAATCAGAATGGCACCAAGCTGACGAGAATCAGGTACTGGCATCAACCTCCAAGTCTCATAGCGAAGTCGGAAGGAAGTTGTGCAGCGTCCATGGCAACTTCCCGAGTAATCGTTCCCTCTTGAACCAATTCCAAGAGGTGGTCATCCAAAAGTTGCATCCCCAACCGGCGTTGGGTTTGCAAGACGGAGGCAATCTTGAAGGTCTCTCCTTTACGAATATGATTTTCAATGGCAGAGTTTCTCACCATCACTTCAAATGCGGCAATCCGACCATTTCCATCTTTTCGAGGCAATAAGACCTGAGACACCACGGCTTGCAAGGACACCGCTAATTGCGCACGGACCTGTTCCTGCTGATTTTCTGGATACTGGTCAATAATGCGATCCACGGTGCGCGCGGCTCCTGTCGTATGCAAAGTCCCCATCACCAGGTGGCCCGTTTCCGCAGCAGAAATGGCCGCCGACGTCGTCTCTAAATCTCTCATTTCCCCCAACATAATGACATCGGGGTCCTGACGGAGAACGCGGCGCAGGGCTTCGGAGAAAGAGGAGACGTCCTCACCGACTTCCCGTTGATTCACCACGGCCTTTTCAGATTGATGATAAAACTCAATGGGATCCTCCAAAGTCATGATATGGCATGCACGCGATAGATTAATTTCATGAATCATCGCCGCCAAAGTCGTCGTCTTTCCACTGCCGGTTGGACCTGTGACTAAAATCATTCCACGAGGAAGTCGTGCAAGCGCACGAAGAACTTGTGGCGCTCCAATTTCATCAAAAGAAAGTCTATTCTCGGGAATGCGGCGTAGGACCATAGCCAACGACCCTTTTTGACGAAAAACACTTGCGCGATAGCGATCTCCATCAAAGTCAAAAGAAAAGTCTGTACCGCCGACTTTTTCCAATTCTTGGAATTTGTGCTCTGGACAAAGTTCTACACAGAGCTTGTCAAGAACGTCGGCGGATAAAACGTCTTCTGCAAGAGGAACAAGTTCCCCTGAATTCCTCTTTGAAGGAGGTCGACCTACTCCAATATGGAGGTCAGACGCATCAGAGGCGGCGACTAGACGAAGCCAGGGCTGCAGTAATTCAGGAACAGAACTCATTCAGGATTCTCCGGGGTGGAGGGTTCAAGGGGAGCCGTTTCGGAGGACGCGGATTCCGATTGATTCACGACTTGCGTCACGCGTAGCATTTCAGAACAAGTGGTCTGCCCGCTCAATACTTTTTGCTTCACGTCATCGGCAATCGGAGACCAAGCACCCGAGTTTCGAGCAATGCGGTGAAACTCCGAAGCATCTTTGGAATGAAACAATGCTTCGCGCATGGCATCATTCATACTCAAGCTCTCAAAACCGCCGACACGACCTCGGAAGCCTGTCCTGTTGCATGCGGAACACCCCCGCGGGTGACCGAGCTTTAAGTCCCCTTCCACCTGTAACACCTCTTTCTCAAGGGCTGTAGCCTCTTCTGTCACGGAACAATTTGGGCAAAGCCGACGCAAAAGCCTTTGAGCCAAGACACCCTGCAAAGATGTTGCGACCAAGAAAGGAGGAACGCCCATGTCCAACAACCGTGTAATAGCACTAGGGGCGTCATTAGTGTGGACCGTGGAGAAAACAAGGTGCCCAGTCAAGGAAGCCTGAATGGCAACCTCAGCTGTTTCTCGATCTCTGATTTCTCCCACCAAAACAATGTTTGGAGCTTGACGTAAAAATGCACGAAGTACTTTCGAGAACTCCAAGCCAATCTTGGGTTGAACTTGCACTTGATTGATGCCCTTAATGCGATACTCCACGGGGTCTTCGACCGTCAGGATTTTCCGACTGGGCTGATTCAACGTTTGCAGAGCTGCGTAAAGGGTGGTGGTTTTCCCCGACCCCGTCGGACCGGTTACTAAAAAGATTCCGTTGGGACGGTCAATGACCTCTTGAAACCAGGCCAATGTGTCTTCACCCATGCCCAGGTCCGAAAGAGAAAGAAGGTTCGCCTCGCGGTCCAAAAGGCGCATCACGACGGACTCTCCATGGTTTGTGGGCACAACAGAAACACGAACATCCAGTTCTCTGCCACCCGCACGATGTTCTATTCTTCCATCCTGCGGCTTTCGTTTTTCAGCAATGTCCAAATTTGCATTCACCTTAATGTGCGACAAAATTGCCGGGTGCAAATCCTTTGGGTGTTCTGCAGAAAGCAAAAGTGTGCCATCTACGCGAATTCGAATCCGCACACGATTATCAAACGGTTCAATATGAATATCACTGGCCCGCGCCTCCACAGCTTCTTCAAACATTCGGTTTACCAAACGGACAACCGGTGATTCCTCCGTGGACTCGAAGGCTTCCACGCCTGCATCTTTCTCAGCATTTGGCTGACCGTACACCTTTTCCATGGCTTCGCGCAAAGCCGTCGGCGTTGTAAGAGCTAAAACAACTTCTCCATCCAATAAAAAAGAAAGCGTGTCTAAAATGACCACTTTCTCTGGATCTGCCACAGCAACCACCGTGCTCTCTCCTTTTTCTGCAACCGGAATCGCCTCGAGCTCCCATGCGGCACTGGCATCCAAACGGTCTGTCATTCGCTCTGGCGGCGTCTTCCCGGCCAAGTTCACGAATGGCATTCGCGCCTGTTTTGCCAAAGCTTTTGAGATAGGAAGTTCTTCACAGGCCCCTTGCTCCAACAATATCTTCCCCAAAGGCAAAGACCTTGTCTGCTGCACAGCAAGAGCACTTCGAAGTTGCTCCTCCGTGAGGACACCTTGCTTCAGCAGGAGTTGGCCGAGCGAATCTCTCAAGTGGCAGAGCGGACGATGGCAGAAACAAGGATTTCGTGGTCATCCAAACCCGAACCCTCCGGATAATGAAGTTTCAGTTTTCCGCCATGGCGACCAAGCGGTGCATCCTTAGAAAGCTTGACACGAACCACGAACTCTTTTCCGGGCTTCTTCTCAGCAAGAACAAGGCTAAAAACTTCAGCGCCTTCAAAACTCACCTCTGGAAGAACTAAAGGTCTGTCGTCTAAAGTCGCCACGACTTTCAGCACGCGGACCGGCGTCTGCCCTTGATTCACTGTGCCAAACCAAAGCCGTTGCTCTGGGTAGTATTTAACAGGACCGAGGACATTGGCGTGAAGGACGACTTCCAGAGTATTCCCCAAAGAAGTCGTGGCAATAGCACTTTGATAAAGGACGCCGGGGGTTAAATCTTTTCCAAGAGTAACATCAAACCATCGGTGTTGTTCCGTGCCATTTGCACCCGTTTCCACCCGACCCGTATCCTGAATGGTGACGCCTTCTGGAAGGCGCTTCCAATGAAGGACCTCAAAAGGCTCTCGAGCAACCACACTCACGGTCAAAGAAGGCGCTTCGGCTTGAAGGTCCCCACTCATGACATCCCCAAAGCGTAATTGAGAAGGTTCATATTCGAAAACCGGACGGACAAAAGCGTGCAGGGTGAGCTTCTCTGGAAAGTTCGCAGCATTGCCCCGCAAAGTAATGACGGAGTTTTTATCTTTTCTATACTTTGCCGAAGTAAACGTGGCACGAACTATACCCTTTGTGCCAGCCGGAATGGAATCGTTCAAAACATAAGGTTTCCCTTCAACCTCAATAAATACGTCGGTGCAACCGCAAGAAGATTCCAAGCCTGTAATAAGAACCGGGTCGTTCCCGTCTACCTGAAACGGAAAAGCAAGAGGGATTTTTTCATCTTGGTACACTTCTTTGAGATCCATATCGTAGGTTTCAAAAATGACTTTGCTATCCGAAACACCGGCGGCAAGCGCCTGAAACGACCCCTCTGGATCTGCCGCGTCAAAACCGTCCATCACAGAAACAGGGCCCTCTGTGGAAGCTGGCAAGAGATGAGAGTCAGAATTAGAATCACCCTGGCTACAAGCAACCAGCGTAAACGAAAGAAGGAGAAGGAAGGTTTTCATTCAGAATGACTACGAACCAGGCCGTAAATTGAGACGTCCTTTTCCACTTCCACCGTCTTGCCGCGGCGCGTCCAAAGGAAGCGCACCTGCAGTTTGCCGGAAAATGGGCCAGGCTCTTGGTTTTCTAGGAGTTGCAACCGTATGAGGTAACGACTTTGCTCCTCTAAGGTTACGCAATCGGCAGTCGCACCGGAAATGCCTTCCACCTTGATTTCGGGCTTTTTCATCCTTCCCTCTCTAACTCCGACCTCCACAGACGTTTGCGCCGAAATTCCAGGCTGGATTACCCCCAGAAGCAATTTGCGAGGGCGAATCCAGGTTAACCCTGACGTTTCCCACTCCACAGGAAGCAAAAATCGGTACTTCTGGTCTGTCTCAAAGGACAGGAATACATGGTGAAGCCCCTCTTCGGAAGCATCCACGGGGAGCACCACACGGAAATTTTGCTCGGTGGACGAGACCAAGCTAGGCAATCCACGCACTTCCAAAGGGGGTGCCGATGCCCGCAACTTGAGTAAACGAAAGGGTTCCGGAGCAGATACGCGCACCAAAAACTCAGCCTCTGTTTCCTCCGTCATCACGCCCATCCGAAGAACTTGAGGCGTCGACTGGAACCATGGCTGAAGATCTCCATCAAAGGCCAGCGTTTGCGGAAGGCCTGGACCATTTCCTTGGAGAACCACGGTGGAATGCTTCATTCCACGGAAACCGGCGGTGTCCCAATCCACTTCAATGACACCCTGCGTCCCCACCGGAAGTGTCTCACCCCAAGAAACCCTGGAGCCGTGGACCACAATCCGCGTTTCCAAACACCCACAGCTGCCGTCGGAGGCATCCAAACGAACCGCCTGCCCCACAACAGAAAACGGGAAAGTCACAGTTTTCAGCTCTCCAGCGACCAAGGAACCTAAATCTTGCTTCAAGACAGAAAAGTGCAATCCATCCGACGAAGTCGACCTACCACAGGCTAAAGCAGCAAAAAGGAGAGGAAACAAACGGAGGAAAGGTTGCCCGAGCATCAGGAACTCTCCAATATACGGATGTGCCCTCCCATTCCCTGCCTACGCCCTGTCTTCTTTTGCTTGGCCTCCTTTCTTGCGCTGGACTTCCCCCCGAAGCCTTGGCTCTTGCAGAGCGTCCCACATTTCGTACTCCAACTGACGGCGCCCGCAGTTTCCTTGCCGCCATTGCCACGAATAACGCCTCTGCGGAATATCTTTGTTTCAGCGAATCCCTCAAGAAAAAGCACGGAGCAACTTTGGACGCATACCTCCTTGCCCGCCCCACGCTCCTCAAAGACCTCGGCCAAGCTAAAAAGCATGCCTTTGACTTGCAACTCCATACCCAAAAAGAGCATCCCGAAGGCACCTTACTCTGGTGGTCTCACCACGGCGTTCCGTACCTCGGTCTCGTGATGACTGCTCAGCATTACTATGACCTAGAGGCCGCCGATGGCCGCCGCATCGGGAATTTCCTTCCGCAAGCTCCAGGGAATTATGTGCACTTGGAAGGGCGTAGCCTTCGTGCAGAAATCCAAGATTCCGGGGTGCGTGGTGCTCCAGAAGGTGACGCTCTCACCCGATTTGAAGTGGGCACAGAATGGAAAATTGCGGACATCCTCTCAGCTGAGGACGCGGAAAACTAAGCGGGCTGCGGCAAGACACTCTGCAAGAATGCTTGCGCCGAGACCAACGATGCGTCCGGGCAAACCCCCACCGAGGCTTCCCACTCCACGGTTTCACTCATCAAATCCTTCAAGCCAAGTTTCTTCAAGCCTTGTGTCACACGCTCCGCGAAAAGCGCCACGCCGGCTGGTCCAGTATGCGGCAAGAGAGCCACAAAAGTTCGGTGATCCCAACGGGCTGCAACGTCCACGTCCCGAGTGTCCAAGAGAATAATGCTAGCAACTTCTAAAGCGCGCGCGTCAGCGACTTCTCCGTCCATAGAAAAAGCAACCAAACCCAAAGGAAAGCGAAAACGGTTGGAGCGTTTAAATTCTTCATCTAAACGATGCTCCCAATAATCAGAGGCAAAGAGACCCGTCTCAGCATCGGTAATATGACGCAAGAATACTTCTCTATCTTCATCGATACGATGCCCCAGCATGGCCGTTAGGCTTTGCCCCAAAGTCTCTGCGTCCACCGACGGCGCAGGCGCCGGCTTTACGGAACGCGGGGCACCAAAGGGAGATGCAAGCAAGTCTGCCAATGCCTCTGGCTGAATAGGAAGAGACACCGCACCCTGAGCACCAACAAAACGAGCAAGGCCGTCGGCGTCTGCGAGATCTCCTTGCGTGAGAAGGAAAAGAAGGGCGCGGTGGTTGCGGAGAAACTCCAAGCTCCACTCCTGCACACTAAGCGGCGCAAAAACGGCAGGGTCCACCACTACGAGGCCATCCACCGTTTGCTCGGCAAGTTCCATCAGAGAGGCGCTCACCTGAAAATCGCCGATGGCCTCCGGAACTAATGCAGCAGCTTTTTGACAGGCGGTGACGATATCAGCGTCGGCGGAAAAAACAGTAAGGCTTCGTTTCATGCGGATGGGAATTCTGCGTTGTGATGAACACCTTGTACATCTTCGTCATCTTCAATGGCGTCGATGAGTGCTTGAAATTTATCTTCTTGCTCCATCGGTAATGCAACCATGGTATCCGGAATGTACTGAAGGCTTGCATCTACCAAAGTCCAACCTTTGGCGTCAAAAGCCTCTTTCAATTGAATAAAGGAGGCGGGGTCTCCCTCAACACCAAAAATCTCTGTTTCATGCGTAGTGATATCGTCCGCACCGTTCTCTAAAGCCACTTCCATTAAATCCTCTTCATCCACCCCGCCTCTCTCCAGAACGAATACAGACTTCCGTTTGAACATCCATGCGACCGAGCCAGAATTAGCCATGCTGCCCCCTTTCTTGGTCAAAGCTGTCCGTAAATTTGGAGCAGTACGGTTCCGGTTATCCGTCAAAGCCTCAATCAAAATGGCAACGCCACCTGGGGCATACGCCTCATAAGTCACTTCTTCCGGGGGTGGACCATCTAACTTACCCGCACCCTTTTTCACCGCCCGGTCAATGGAGTCGTTTGGCATATTGTCTGCCTTCGCCCGCTCAATGGCATAGCGAAGAGGCAAGTTCATCGCTGGGTCACTCCCTCCTGTACGAGCCGACGCCATGATGAGCTTGGCCCACTTTGAAAAAACTTTCCCGCGCTTCGCGTCAACCTTTGACTTTTTGCGCTGGATGTTGGCCCAATGAGAATGTCCTGCCATGGTCTTTGGATTCTAACGACTTCGAGGGGGAGAAAGAAAAGAGGACCGTCGAAATAATTCGACGGTCCTGGAAAACGAGGAAAACGAGATTAGCGCTTGCCCCACTGATGACCGCGACGAGCCCCGTGGCGACCGTATTTCTTCCGCTCTACCATGCGTGAGTCACGGGAAAGGTGACCTGCGGACCGAATAAGTTGTTCAGCATCGGGGTAGAGCGCCATAAGTGCACGACCTAGACCCATGCGGACTGCACCAGCTTGTCCAGTGACGCCACCACCATGTGTATTGACGAAGACATCGACCTTTTTCCCCACCTTCAGGGTGGTGAGAGGTCCCGTAGCCATGCCGTGGTCAAGAAGACGGGTGAAATACACCGTCATGTCTTTCCCATTGATCTGAAAAACACCGCCCCCTGGGCGAACCCGAACGCGCGCGACGGATTCTTTCCGGCGCCCCGTGCCCCAGTGGTAATGGGATTCTCCCGGATTATCTAAACGGCCAGTCGGGTCCACGACCGCTTCCACGGTCTCTTCTTCCCCAGATTCAGACGTTGTGCCAGCATTGGCACCCAGTGCTTCTGCCACGGCTTCTGCCATGGCGGTATCCGCAGTCTCTGCGGGTGCTTGCGTGTTTTCTTCCATAGAATTAGCTAAGATCCGGCAAAGGGGCCGGTTGCTGAGCGGCGTGAGGATGCTCTCCGCCGGCGTAAACAAAAAGGTTCTTCCTCATTTGCCGACCAAGCTTGGTCTTTGGCAACATCCGCTCAACCGCCTTTTGTAGAAGGCGCTCTGGATGCTTTCCTTTGACGGTGGCGTAAGGAATTTCCCGACGACCACCGGGGTATCCCGTGTAATGCACGTATTGCTTGTCTTCGGCCTTGCGGCCGGTAACAGCAACCTTTTCACAATTCACGACAACAACGGAATCTCCGCAGTCATAGTGCTCAGAAACCGTGGGTTTGTGCTTCCCTTGAAGGACGTAGGCAATGTCACGAGCCAAACGACCAAGGACTTTGCCGTCGGCGTCGGCGAGAAGCCACGCACGATCCTGGGTTTGGGCGTTGTTATGGGATGTTGAAGGACGCATTTTTCTTGCGGGAACCCCTGAAAATGGGGCGTGGCATTCTAGCGGTATGCCGAGGCGAGGGCAAGAGAAAGCCCTATAAGGCAATCAATCCTTCAGAACATGGAGCAAAACCCCGTCTTGAAAAGGAAGGGGCGCTCCTTTTGAATCCAAAATCCGAATCGGAAGGCGGTCCAAGTAAACCCTCGAGATGGAGGCCAGCCCAGGATATTGCCGCACAATACTGCCCAAAATCCCCATTTTCACGACAAATGTATTCCCTAAAGGGTCCCGCGTTAGCGAAGAGCGACCCCAGAAGAGCTGGGTGCCGTCGGCCAAAACTATCGTCATTGCGGGAGGAATCTCTTTTGCGCTCATCGGATACCCCTCTTGCCTCTCCAAGCGCAACACCTTCAAGCCGGTCACTTCTTGAACCTTCAAAGCATCCACGTGCATCCGAATCCCCTCTTGCACCAGCGCGTTGGCAAGGCGTCGGCCTGGAGCGGGAAGAGAAATGCCCGGGTCTAGGGGAAGATCTAACACATGTTCGTGGAGTGCACCCTGAACGCCCGGGGGTAGAAGGGTGGCATCTACGGAAAGATAAACCGGGGCGCCTTCGGGAGGAAGGAGACGAAGAATAGGCCAACGGGGTTGATAACGAATCCGCAACCCTTTCGGAAATGCGATATCTACCTTGATTGATTTTGGATCCATCCACGTCACTTGTTTCAAGAGATGACGGACGATGGTTGGCGCGTTGGGGTCCGTCAAGGCCAAAAGTGGCGCTGTTTTTAAAACTTCCGCTAATTCATCATGCCATGGTTGGGAAATGGGAAATGCCAAAGTGCCATGCTGCCACTTAGCTAAAGATCGAGGCTGGTCCGCCGCGCGAAGAGGAGCCTGCAAGCCCCACCAGGAAACAGCCGCAACCAAAGCCAGCAAGACACAAAGGAGGATGGCGCGCGCATTCATTCCCCTTGTTCTATCTTGTATGTCGACCTCATACTAGGCACACTTTGCCCATGCATTCTCCAGAGCCGACGACCTTTAAAGGATTTACCCTATCCACTTTCCAGAGGAAAGCGGCGCGGGCCCTGGACACCGAGAAAAACATCTTGGTCGCCGCTCCCACGGGCGCAGGGAAAACGCTGGTTGCGGAGTACGCCATTCACCGGGCCATGAAATTGGGGATGCGAAGCATTTACACCGCCCCCATCAAGGCACTCTCCAATCAGAAATTCCGCGACTTCCGCGCCGACCCTGCGATTGGAGATGCTGGATTGATGACGGGAGATGTCACGGTGAATCCCCATGCCAAGGTATTGGTCATGACGACGGAGATTTTACGTAATACACTCTTTGAAGATCCGGGGAAATTAAAGGATGTAGGTTGTGTCGTTTTTGATGAAGTGCACTACATGGACGATCCGGAACGAGGGTCGGTCTGGGAAGAAACGTTGATGTTTTTACCGGAAGAGATTGTGGTTGTGGCTTTATCCGCAACAATTGACAACTTAGGACAGTTTGCCGCTTGGCTGGAGCGCGTACGAAACCGGCCGGTGGAACTTGTCCAAGAAACGAAAAGGCCGGTTCCACTCAAACAATTTTTATACCACCCAAAGGCAGGTATTTTTCCACCTTCTCGTCTTAAGCCTATTCGGAAAAACTTCCTTTCGCAGCGGCGCAACCCGCAATTTAAAAAGAGAGATGACAAGCCGCTGGTAGACGAACTCATTAAGAAAAAGCAGGTTCCCATCTTGTACTTTTGCTTTTCTCGCAAACTGTGTGAACAGAAATCACAAAGAGCCAGTCGGCGCCGCCTCCTCCACGAAAAAGAGGAAGTTCGTGCACGAAAAGTCTGGGAGGAAGGCAAGAAAGAGTTTCAGTTTCAAGACAAGTCGGGGCCCATTGCTGAGTTGAAACACATGGTCCTCCGTGGCGTTGCCGCACACCACGCCGGCATGCTTCCATTGCACAAAGAAATGGTGGAGCGCATGTTTGCCGAAGGACTCATCAAAATCCTATTCACCACAGAGACATTTGCCTTAGGTATTAACATGCCTGCGCGGGCAGTTATTTTTGATTCTCTCACAAAATTCGACGGTGTTGACTTTGACTATATGAAAACGCGTGATTTCCTGCAGATGGCCGGTCGTGCAGGGCGCTTAGGGATGGACGAAGAAGGATTGGTTTATTCTATTTTAGAAATGGATGATGTCTTAGAAGCACCCATACACCGGATTCAATCGGGAAAAGTAGAGCCGATTATTTCTCGTTTCCATTTGGACTATGCCACTCTGGTCCACTTGCATGGCCTTGCTGGGCAGGAAGCCGCCATGGAAGCCTGGGGGAAAAGCTTTGCTGCATTTCAAGCAAAGGAGCACTCTAAAAAACGCGAAGAGATTAACCGCAAGAAAACACAGTCTGTTCTAAAAAAACGTTATGCCTTTTTGGAATCCATGGGCTACATCACAGGAGAAAAAGAAGTTCTTGCCCGAGGTCGTACTTGCCAAAAACTACACGGGCTTGAAGTCGAGCTTACAGAACTTCTTTATGACGGCGTACTGCAAGAGGCGGAAGCTCCGGCACTTTGCGGGCTAGTCGCCGCCGTCGTTCATGAAAGCCGTCGGCGTGAAGAATATTGCCAGAATGCTATACGGCCCATGCGCGGGCTCCTTCGGCGAGCTTCCCACATTTTAGATGCCGTTGCGGAAACCGAAGTTTCACATGGACTGGCGGCCTCGTTCCGGAAAATAGATGAGGGCATGGTTCCCGCCGTTTTTGAATATGCAAAAGGAACGCCGTGGAGAGAACTCGGTGACTTCACCAATGCCGCACCGGGTGATTTCGTGCGGACAGCGCGCATGGTGGTGCAGTACTTGCGTCATTTGCAAAACGTCAGCCAAGAATCCACCCCTGACTTTTCGGAGACCTGCGCCGAAGCCGTGGAGTGCTTGTACCGCGGCCCCGTGGATGTGCGTGCCGAGCTCCGCCTACAGGACAATGACAAACCAGAGTAGGTCAGCTATTCTGCCACATACGGCTTACGCTCCTCCTTTCCACTCTTTTTCCTATTTAAGTGGAGCAGGGCCCGCCCGAAACAGTTCTTGAGCCAATCTTTACGCCTTTTAGGTGGAAACAAGAAGACTTCCACCCTCACACCCTCATGCAAAAAGATGGGGCTGTCTCACAGGCATTCACGTTCGCTACTGCCCCACGAACTATCTCATGCGCCAGGACGGAAATATCCTGTACCGCCGTGTCGGTTGGAAGGAAGAAAAAGTGAAAGACCTTCTTGGCGAAACCCCTTAATTCAGAGGTAGACTTCCAAACATGACTCCTCCTCCCGCAAACGGCGCCAACCCAGGCTCTCCGCGAGCCGTGGGCGACTTTCGTTTACGCCGGAGACTTGGCGCGGGTCCCCACGGCGCCACATGGGAGGCCGACGACCTTCGGCTCGGCCGCACCGTGGCCTTGAAAATACTGGATGAGGAGCTGGTAAAGGACCCAAAATGTGTGGAAGCATTCTCTCGGCAAGCCAAAGCAGCAGCACGGATGCAGCATCCTGCACTCTTGCCGGTCTATGGTTCGGGAGAAGATCAGGGAAAAGTTTGGGTTTCCACTGAACTTATTCCCGGCAGCATGTCCCTTTCCACGTGGCTCCAGGAAAATCCGCCGTCAAAGAAAAGGGACAAGCTCACAACAGAATGGATTGGAAAAACATTCGCTTCCATCGCCGACGGATTGGAACAAGCCCATCAAGCGGGGATTGTGCACCGAAATATTTGTCCAAAAAACATCCTGTTAACCGCCGAACGCTTCCCCAAAGTTACAAGCTTTGACTTGGCCTTGGTCCGTGATATGGAAAACTGGGAACAACCCAGTGGCCAAACGGTCATTGGAATGACTCACCTTGAAGGGACCGATCACCCGGACGCAAAGCCCAAAGGGAAAGTGAAGCTTCGGCCCTACCACATGAGTCCGGAACAGGCGTCGGCGGACCGGGCTTCCCTTGACTTCCGCACAGATATTTTTTCTTTAGGCGCAACTTTGTTCGAGGTCCTCACCGGCGTTCGACCTTTCCAAGGCTCCAACACCTCCGCGATTCTTCAAAAAGTGATGACGGAAAGCTTGGAAGCACATCCGTCCTTCCAAGCAGTGCCAAAAAAGCTTAGGTCGGTGGTCATCCGAGCAACGCAGAAAAGCCCGGAAAACCGCTATTCCAGCATGGCTGAATTTGCGAACGATTTGCAGAACTTTGCTCAAAACACTTCCGCAAAGCCTAACAAATGGGCATTGGCATCGACTGGATCAGCGGCCATTGCAGCGCTTTGGTTCGGCCTATTCTCCCCCAGCATCGAAGGCGAAAAAATACGAGGTAATGACACAGCACTAAAAGCCCCAAGCGCGGTGACCGCTCGTCCCGACCTTTACCTCGTCACGCTTTGCGTAGAGGACTATGACGAAGATTCCATGGACCTGAAATTTGCTTCAAAAGATGGGGATGACATCGAAACTTTTTTCAAAAGTCAAAAAGGTCGGCTCTATGAAAAAGTTCACGTACGAAGCCTACGGAATGAAGAGGTTTCTACGCAATCAATCAACACGTTGCGCCATGAATTCCTGACTCTTGCGAAACGAAATGACTCCATCATTGTTTTTGTTGCCGGCCATGGAGTCAATCAACACGAGGAATACTTTTTCCTCACTCCTTCGGCAACCGAAGAGCAGTACGCGCAAGGCGTGACTTACACAGATTTAGAAAAAATGGTCACCTGGGATAAACTTTATTCGGAACGCTCCCTCCTCCTCTTGGACACTTGCCAAAGCGGGCGACCAACGGCGGGAAACCGAGGTGGTATTTCCATTTCCCCCTTTACTTCGACCTTTCGTTTAGGGAATGGCACCTTCGTTATTTCGGCAGCAGGTTCCACGGGAGCTGCGCAAGAGGCCGACGGCAATGGCTTATTTACGGCGGCTATGCTGAAGGGACTGCGTGGTGAAGCGGCGGAGAATGGGGAAGTGCGCATCATCAAACTCCTCGATTTCATTCGAGATGAAGTTCAGGCTACTTCGGGTGGAAACCAGAAAGTTCAGTTACGCCAAGGCGGCGGCGATGACTTTCTCCTAGCGCGGCCAAGTACCAAGTAGAATCTTCGGGCTTTATGAGCCCCTCACCCCGAAAACCTCGCAAACCCAAAGTCCTCCCGACTCTTGGCTGGCGAGAATGGCTGTCTTTGCCGGAGCTCGGTATCCAAAGGATTCGCGCAAAAGTAGACACCGGTGCACGCACATCGGCTTTGTATGCAACCCATGTCCGCGTGATTGACAGAAACGGGATGGAATATGCACGCTTTCGCCTCCACTATGGCCTCAAAGGAAACCGTGAATTCCAAATGGCCGAAGCCCAACTCATGGAGTTTCGTACGGTGCGAAGTTCCAGCGGGGAATCCGAAGAGCGCCCCGTCATTCGAACGCGTATTTGCGTCGGAGGCCGATGCTGGCGAACAGAAATCACACTGACCTCTCGCCGAATGATGGAATTTCCGATGCTCTTAGGTCGCAACAGTATTGCCCGACGCTTCCTCGTCAACCCCGGTGCATCCTATTGCAACGCTCCAGAAACTCCGGTCTCATGAAAATTGCCATTCTCTCTAGGAATCCTCAATGCTACTCCACCCGTCGTTTGGTTGAGGCGTGCGAACAAGCTAACCACGAAGTCGATGTACGAGATTATTTGCGTTGCACCATGGACATTGCCTCGGGTCGCCCCCGCGTCTTCCATCAAGGAGAACCCGTAGAGGCCGACGCCATCATTCCACGCATTGGTGCGTCTTATACTTTTTATGGAACGGCGGTCGTTCGTCAATTTGAAGCAGCCGGGATTTTGACGGCCAATCTATCGGATGCCATTAACCGATCCCGTGACAAACTGCGATGCCTGCAACTCCTTTCCCAGGAAGGTGTAGAGACTCCGTTAACGGGGTTTGCGCATGACATCCGAGACATCAACGCGCTCCTCAAAACCGTCGGAGGAACTCCCGTGGTCATCAAGTTACTGGAAGGTACACAAGGCAAGGGAGTCGTCCTAGCGGAAACAAAAAAGGCCGCGGAATCTGTCATTACGGCATTCCGACAACTCGACGCCAATATTTTGGTGCAGGAGTACATCAAAGAAGCGGCAGGATGTGATATCCGCGCCTTCGTTGTAGGACAAGGCATTGTCGGCGCCATGGAACGCAAAGCCGCGCCCGGCGAATTCCGGGCCAACCTTCACCTCGGTGGCACGGCCAAGCCCCTTGAACTTTCCAAAGAAGAGCGGCGCATGGCTTTAAGGGCTGCGCGCGTTATGGGTCTTGCCGTTGCTGGGGTAGACTTAATTCGCTCGGAACGTGGTCCCCTTGTTCTTGAGGTCAACTCCTCTCCGGGTTTGGCTGGAATTGAAATGGTAACGGGTAAAAATATT
>Ga0302120_10000327_pt1 | contig 20721 bp, 11 predicted proteins | sample AG5_Bottom_MG_FD_203118 | JGI IMG/M metagenome (GOLD analysis project Ga0302120, IMG submission 203118) | Marine microbial communities from Western Arctic Ocean, Canada - AG5_Bottom | ecosystem: Environmental > Aquatic > Marine > Oceanic | place: Canada: Western Arctic Ocean | collected 2017-10-01 | reverse complement strand
CAACTCCGCCAAGCCTTAACCAGATTCTTCCCCGCCCAGGATCACCAATCCCGCATCTTCGGCTTCAACTACTGACCAACAAAACTGGGGCTGACTTGAAATCTCTGGAAAATGAAAATCTTACTTTCAATGATCTCAGTCGCCCTGCTGGCAGGGTGTTCCAGTATCAGGCAACCTGCCCGGGTTGAACACGTGCAGATGCCACCGCGTGGTGTCTGTGCGCATCGCGGCGCGAGTGACACACACCCGGAAAACACGATCGCTGCGTTTCGTGAAGCCATCCGGCTGGGCGCGCAAATGATCGAGTTTGACGTGGCACTCACCGGGGATGGAAAACTGGTGCTCATGCACGATCACACGATTGACCGCACAACCGATGGCAGCGGCCGGGTGGATGAATGGCTGCTCGCCGATTTGAAAAAACTCGATGCCGGTTCGTGGAAAAAAAGTCGGTTTGCCGGAGAGCGAATTCCCACGCTGGAGGAGGTGCTCGATTTCATGCCGCGAAACATTTGGCTCAACGTCCACCTCAAAGGCGGAGCCGAACTGGCAGAAAAATCAGCGCGCCTCATCGCATCGAAAAACCGGCTTCATCAGGCGTTTCTGGCGTGTGGCGCCGACGCTGCAACTGCCGCCAGGGCAGCCGAGCCCCGCATAAAAATATGCAACATGGAGCGGCAGGCAAACACGCTCCAATACGTAAACGAAACGATCCAGTCGGGATGCGAGTTCATCCAGCTTCTGGGAGGCGAGGGCGTTGACCCCATACACACAAAACGCCTGCGGGATAATGGGGTCAAGGTCAACTACTGCTGCACAAACGATGCGTCGATGTTGGGACGCCTACTCGAGGACGGAGTCGAGTTCCCGTTGGTTGACCGGGTGGGAGAGATGTTAAAAGTGGCCGACAAACACGGCATCGATCGTCTGAAGCCAAGCAGCAAATAGCCGCCTCAAATCCTGGCCAAGTGCGGAAGCTTTGTAACTTATTTTGAAGGCAGCTATTTTGTAGAACGCAGTCGCTTCCTGTCCCTAATCGTCTTGATTGTCCCCCATCTGTTTTATTTCTCTTTTGAGCCGCCGAGGGTGACGCTGATGCCGTATTTTTTTTGCAAATGGGCGTGGGCTTTGCCGGCGTTGCGAGTGCGGGGGTAAAGTTTGCAGGTGCGCTGAAACCACTTGATGGCATCCTTTTTTTTGGACTGCTCCTCGTAGGTGTAGGCGATGGACAGGGTGGCGTCGGGCGCAACCTTGTCCGTGGCCAAGGCCTGGTGATAAAGCGTCAGCGCCTCGGTGTATTCCTTGAGTTTGCGGTGGCACTTGGCCATTTGGAAGTAGGCCTGCGGGTAACGGTCGGATTGGCGATAGGCTTGGATGGCCAGTTTCAGTCGCGTGGTTTCCTCGTAGATGCTGCCGATGGTCCAGTACCAAGTACTGGCATTCGCAGCGGTGATTGTGATCAGTTCCCGATAAACCTCGATGGCCTTGTCGTGTTGGTCCGAGGATGAATAAATCTCAGCAATGGCCTGTTTCCAGTCGGCAAGGCGTTCCGGTTCGAGCTTGGCCAAGCGATTGTAAAGCCGGATCGCCTGGGCAGGTTGCCCCTCGTCGAGCCAAGTGGAGGCGATTTGGGTCAGCCCATCTATTTTGTCCTCGAATTGGGCATAAAGCTCGCGGGCCTTCGGATAGCGTTTCTTGGCGCGGTGCCAGGCGGCGATGCTGCTGCGCACGCTGTCATCCATCCTGATACGATTGGCCAAGCGCTCGTAGGTCTTGATGACATCGAGGTCGCGGCCAGCGCGCTCATGCAGGCGGGCTGCACGCCGAAACCACTCGCGGATTTCATCCGTGCCATTGCCACTTGGCTTGATCTCGAGGGTCTCGTCGAGGAGCAGAGTGATGATCCGGTCCGCGAGTTGTTCCCCGCTACGCCTGGTCTTGCCATCGCTGCAAAGGTGGCTGACCGCTTCCTTGGCATTCTGGTAGATGGCATCCACAAGGGCGTCGTCGCTGTAAAGCACCTCGAGCGCTTTGCGGGCTTTCGCGAAATCCGATTCGGCAAAGTGATGCTTGGCAAGCCCTTGGGCAGCACGCTCGATGTACGTGCGGTTTTGCCTGTTGAGTTTGGTGTTAAACACCAGGTCACTCCAGACCTGCGCGAGCCGCTCGGCATCCTTGCGGATGCGGGCGATCTCCGCCATGTCCCACTTGGACAACACGGCAATGTGATCCACCGGGTGGGATGTGATGGCCTTGCCGTAGGCGGCCTCGGCTTTCTTGACTTCGCCGATTGACTTGTACGATTGACCGATGAGATAGGCCGACAACTTGGCCTCGTGCGACTCCGGCCAGTAGTCAATCACCGACCGAAAACCATCCCGGATGGCCGTATACACCTTTCGCTGCCGAGCCTGGCAGTGGCTCCACATGAGTTGGGCATAGGCCGCGCCGAGGCTGCTCTCGTAAAGGGTGATGAACTTCTCGTATTCCGCTGCGGCTGCAGCGAATTCGCCCTTGGTGTAGAACGCTTCAGCCGCCTTGAGTTGGAAACGTTCCACCTCGCGGAGTTCAGCAAAAGTTTCGACCTGTATTTGCTCGAGCCAGGACAGCTTGGCCGCAACTAGCTCGACGGCCGAGGATAACCAAACCGCAAAGGCACAAATCAGTCCGAGTTGTTTTTTGCTGTTAACCATCGGCTGTATTCCGAGTGTGCGTAAAGCATGATATTGCCGCCCAGGCGAAAGGCGGATTCCCAGACCTGCCGGGACACACCGGCGTGACCGTCCGCCCAGGCGTCGCCCACGTCGCCGGGGTGATAATACACGGCCAGGCGCCCATCGACCACCCATCCCCAGGCGGTGCGGCCGCCGTGCGGTGCCACCACCGGCAGGAACGGAACACCGGAATGCACCGGATGATCCAGTGGCACCGGCTGCGGCTTGACCCTCGGCAGCACCTTCTCCATCAGAGAAAAAAACTGACTGTGCCAACCGGGACTTCCGCCGTTGTCGGCGAACAGCATACCGTATTTGTCGGTGAGATACTTTTGGAGAATCCCGATGTCTGTCTTGCCTAGGCTGATTTCCCCCTGTCCTGTCATATAGACCATTGGCGGGCTTTTGCCGGCTGGGAAACGCTTGAGCTGCTGCACGCTGCGCACCTCCGGTTTCTTGGCAGTCTTGTGGCTGGTGTTTGCGGCGTACCAGAGCAGCATGTTCAGATCCGAGTTGTGATCCAAGTCCTGGTCCCAGTCGCCGCCGGGATAGCTGAGGCGAATAAAACGCACCATGCCGCGCCGGGTGCCGCCCTCGAAGCCGGCGTTTTTACCCTGGCCCTGGCCGACCTGGTAGATGTGCCTGGTCAATTCCTGGAGTTGCAGCTTGATCTCCTCGATCGGTGGCGGATTGAACAGCACGGCGCTGAACGGGTTTATGACGTATTTTTTCCGGATGACCTTCTGGATTTTGACGACCTGCTGCCGGAGCTGCGGCTCGCCACCGCCCTCGGGCAACTTGTAAATCTCATTGCAGCCGGTGAGGAACCCGGCCAGCAGCACCAGCAACACGAACAGGAGGGAGTAGGCCGCGACGGTGCTGGCTGATTGGTTGAGCTTGCGGCGCTTCCTGCCGTAATACCATGCCTCGATGTCGAGCGGGTTCGAGGTGCGGACGGCCGCCTGGCCAGGCGCGCCGTTCATCGCCAGCAACGGTGCCGCCGTCGAGCCGCCCCGCAGGGAGGTGACACTGCGCTTGGCTAGGAGCAACCAGGAGGCGCGTTCCACCAGCCAAACCACCCAGCCTAGCCCGATGACAAAAACCAACCCAAGGCCAAGCCGGGCCAGCGAGGCGCTAAGCGTCATCCATCCGAGCCAAGCGGGCAGCATCACCAGCCAAATCCAGGCGGGTAAAATGACGATAGACACAGTGGCGCGAAACGGCGCTTGGCCAAGCGGACGGGCGGCTATTGCCCACTTGGCCGCGACCACAACGACGAGCGTCAGCAGAACCAAGAGCAACCACTCTGGTAGGAGATAAAAGGAGAATCGATCCAGCCAAATCAAGACCATGCCGATCGACCAGCCAAGAAGCGTGTGATTTACCAATGGCCGAAACGGGGTGAACAATGTTACCGCTAAATTGACTGGGCCGGTTGTTGGGGAGTCAGCCAAGGCTACTCGAGTTCCTGCAGCAGATCGTCCGCGGTCTCAAACGGATTGGGTTCGCTGGGCTTTCCCTGCTTGGTTTCGCCGATGCCGAGTTTGTCCGCGACCTTTTGCTTGTCGCCGATGGGCAGGGCGGCCGGGTGGTTAGTGTTTGTTGTCGCAGCCGTTGCGGGAGGTGCTGCCGGGGATGCTTCGGCTGGTGCGGTCGGCTTGGTTGGTTGTTGCGTCTCGGTTTGTTGTGCCTGTTTTGAATCGTCCCTCGTTGCAAACGGAATAACCGTTGAGGAAAAGAGGATGACCGTCAGAATGATGGCTGCCGTGAACCCGCTCCGGGTCAGGCTGCTCCTCGCAACCGCACCGAGCATTTCACTGGGTGACTTGCCTCGCATCTCCCTCATGAATTGGTTCAGCTCAGCCGTTACGGCGGCGCTGTTCCTTTTCAGGGATTTCACGTCACGCGAAAGGCTGGCCATCGGGGCGAGAGCGCTTTCCGGGGCTTGGACAAGCGGGACGGCGGGAGTGCCCGGCTTGGCCAAGCGGATGCCGGGCAGCGTGCCGACTGTTGACTGCGTGCCATCCTCCAAGCGGAGCGGTTGGCTCGGCGTGATGCAGTCGGAATCGATCAACGCCTGGATTTCACCCAGCTCGAGCGGGCCGATTTCGTTTCCGTTTTTGAGCAGGTAAACCGTCATGGTATCAGGGGACTGGTGATGGGTTGGGGGCAGGTTCCAGCACGTGGTGCAATTCGCCGCCGGCCCCGCTCACGGCCTCGATGGCTGGCTCGAAAAACTCGGCGATCACGTTCTTGTGAACCTTGAACAGGACAGTCCTTCCACCGGCGGGGAGGTCGCCCAGTAGCGAGTCGAGTTCTGCGGCAAGATTTTGAACCTGAACGGGACGGCCGTTGAGATAGGTAACATTCTGTTTGTCAATCACCACGCTGGCATTTCGATTCGTCGGTTTCACCAGCTCCGTGCCGGTGGCTGGTTGCCAGACGAGATGGCTCTCGTCCCGTGCCCGCGCCAGCAGCACAATAAAGATCAGCAACAAAAAGGCGATGTCGCCCATGGCCATGGACGGTACAGTCGCCTCGATGGTTTTTCGTCGGAGAATCATGCCCTAGTTGATGTTGACGGTCTGCTCCTCCTCAAGCAGCAACGTGACGACGCCGCCGGCGCGCTCGATGATCCCGGTCATCCCAATCCAGTGTTCGTACGGCACATCGGCCTGGCTCTTGAGCACGACCACCCGCTCGGCCTCGGTCTTCTTCTGCGCGAGTATCTGCCGGATGCGGGATTGGAACTCGTTCAGCCGGTACGGGGTGCCGTCGATGGTGACGGTGGCCGGGGTAAGGCCCACCTCGGTGGTTTGCGAGGCTTGCTGCTCTTCGTTTTTTTCGCTGCGGGGAATCACCTGAGAGCGGCCGTCCTCCGGCTCGACCGAGGCACACACGAGGAAAAACACAATCAGGATAAACGCGATGTCGTTCATCGCGCTGGTCGGCATCTCGACGAGATATTTAGGGCGGCGCAGTTTCACCGGTTGTTGGGCGGGTTACTGTCGCTTGGCCAAGCATTCTCGCGGAGTGTCAGTTGCAGGGTGACGGCTTCCATTAACTCGGCGGCGGACTCCTCAATCTCGAGCACAAAGCTGTTGATCACGCTCGAGAAATAGTTGAACGCTATGTAGGCTGGGATGCCGACGATCAGCCCGAAGCAGGTTGTCAGCAGCGCCACTTGGATACCGGCCGCAGCAGCCTGGATGATGTTGCCGCCGCCTGTCTTGTCCATCTCGACGATGTCGCCGAATGCAACAATCATTCCCTGCACGGTGCCTAAGAACCCGATCATCGGTGCGACACTGGCCACGATGGCCAGCAGGGGAAGGTGGCGCTCCAGCGCGGCAAGGATATGTGCGCCGTAGCTCTCCATGCTCTTGACGACTTTTTCCTCTAGCCGTGCCGGGTCGTAATCGAGTTTGCTGAGAACCAGATATTTGCGGAGGCTGTTGGCGAGGATGGCGGCGACCGGGCCTCGTTCCTGTTCACAACGCTCGAGCGCATCGCCAACCCGACCCTCGGTCAGGTCGTTGAGCACCGCCTGTTTCAATTCGCTGGCGTCCACCCCAAGCATTTTCAGACTGCGCCAACGCTCGATGATGACGGCCAGGCCGACTAGCGCCAGCAACAGGATGGGCCACATGAAAAAGCCGCCCTCGAGTAGCAGGCCAAGCGCGCCGGAATCAAAAAACTCCAAGATGGCGGACGGCCCCGGCTCTGCCTGAGCAGCCTCAGTTGGCGGGGCATTGGTGTCGGGCGCCTGGCCAAGCGCTGACTGCGCCAGAATAAAGCTTGGGTTCAACATCGGTATCGGGGCGAGAAAGTACCAAGGACCTCGGCCAAAGTGAACCAAAAGGAGCCGGTAGTCCCCAACACGCCTCTGGCGTTATTCGTCGTCCAAGTCCGCCTCGCGCTCAAATTGGGCCAGCATCTCAGGCAGTGCTAGGCGGCCCCGCGCGTACTTGGCCGCCTCCGATTCCGGGTAATCCCAGCGACAGCGATTGTAGTAACGAAACGCCAACGGCACGTCCTTGTCCATCCGGAAGCTTTCCCCCGCCCAAAACAAAGCCTCGGCGCACAATTTGTCGTCTGGATAACGCTTGGCAAACTCCTCGAACCGATCCGCAGCCTTCGAGTAAGCCTCCTGTTTATAGTGGCACTGCCCCCAACGGAACGCCATTCGCGAAGCGAGTTCATGCTCCGGGAACCGCTCGATGAACTTGCCGGACACACGCGCCGCCACTGGATAATTCTCCTTCAGGTAATAATACTCGTTGATGCGGATCATCACTTTTGGGATCAGAGGACTGCCCGGGTAAATCGCCGCCATCGCGACATACTCCTCGAGTGCCTGGTTAAAGTCTCCCGCCTCCTCGTGGCACTGCGCCATTTTATACTGGGCATCCGGAGCGAGCGCATGATCAGGGAAGCGGCGGATGATGTCCCGGTACGACTTGATCGCCTCGAGCCAATCCTCCTGCTCCTGCGCAAACTGGCCCAGCAGATAGCTCACGCGCGCCGCATATTTTTCGTCGGGGAAATCCTCCGCCAACTCGAGAAGCACACGTCGGCCGTTGTCCAGGTTTTCCTTCGCCTGCTCGGGGCGCTCGAGTTTCTTCTGCGACTTGAACAACTCGAAGTAGCTCTCGGCGATGTGAAACCGCGTTTGTGCCGCCAGGTCAATGTCCTCGAAAAACTTGCTGAACGCCGCCAGCAACCCATCGGTGCCAATCGCGATCGACACTTGCGCTCGGCGATCCGTTGCCTGCCGGGTTGAGTTCAACTGATCCCGGTAAACCAAGTCGAGCCGGTCGCCAAAAAAACACTCGACGCTGTTGTCGCCGCTGTTCGGCCTCGGGTTGCTTCTTGCCAACAGCGGAAACGAACCGGTAAACACGCCGCTGTGGGTCAGCGTTTCCGTGAGGGTAACACTTTCGTTTTCGCCGCTGGTGCTTTTCGCTGTCACAACGATTTGGTCCTGATTTTGCGAGACATCCTGATCCCGGTCTTCGACGATCAAAAACAACCGCTCACCAACGTGCAGCGACTCGACCGGTTCCTCGTACTGCGAGTCCGTGATGTGCAGCGTGCCATCACTGACCAGCGTTCCCGTTGCATCCGAAACGACGGTGGATCCATCGGGACGACGCTCATCCCGATAGGTGGCCTTGGCCAATTCCCCGCCCATGAGATTCAGCACCCGCACCTCGGCACCCGATTTTTCTTCCGCCTCGTCCGCGTCGGGTTTGAGCGTCGCCATCACTTTGCCGATCAATCCACCGGGGGGCTCGGGAGTGATGGGTAGCAGGTCCGGGCTTGTGTCGTCGCCAAGACTGAGCAGTATTTGCCCCACAAACCGCCCTTCCACCAGCGCCTGGCCAGCGGTGATCGGCTCGGAATATTCCTCCGGTTGATCGCCGGCGAACTTGGAGGACAACACACACTCCACACGGGCGGTTCGGTTTTCACCGACGGCAAGGTCGACCATCAACCGGCTGCCACCTGTCCTGGCCATATCCGGATCCACCACCTCAATTGTCAACGGCACTTGAACCGAGATCGGTGAGGCATTCGTGCTGGCAAATGGCAGGAGCCAATATTTATGGCTTGGTTCGGTTTCCGGTTGATCGTTGTCCGGCGGAACCCATCGTGTGCCCAACACGCGCACCTTGGCCTCGGTCGGTTCGTTGACGAATACCACGGACTCGCGCGGATGCCTGTGGCCGGGGAAGGTGTTTTGCTGATCGACGTACCGCAGATAAACCCGGTCCCCACGTTTGAGCGACAACAGCGGGTCAGCCGGCTTGGCCGTTCCCCCCGTTGCCGGGGCAGCAATCGGCTTGGTCAGGTCGCTGGTGTCGATCTCCACCCGGAACACGCCGGTGTTTGGGCCGGTCTCAAGCGCCTCCAGTTGGAGTCCCTGCCCAAGGTTCAGCTGAAACTCAACCGGCACCCTGTCCCGCTCCGATGTCCGGTCCAGGTCGAAGTCAGTCACCTCGGCGACGATGCGCTCTCCCGGTTGCACTCGCAGAAGTTCGTGGTCGATGGTTCTGACGCTGCCGTTGGATTGACGCCGAAACTCGTACGCAACCGGAGTGATGCTGCCATTGAAATAGGTGGCCTGAAGTTTTTGCTCGAGCTGACGGTTTTGCTGGAGTCCACCCTCGGTGAGTTCGTCGATGTAAACTGCCGTGATCGAATCACCTGCGGCGATCTCAAGGATGCTGTTTTCCGCCAACTCAAGCACATCCTCTTTCGGCGGAATGATGGTGTTGCCACCACTCTTCACCGAAACATTCTTCACGCTGATGGAATTGCCGGTGTACTCATCGACGACCAAGTGGAGATACCGCAGACTCCATCCGCCCAAGTCGAATGTAAGCAGGTCTCCTTCCATCTTTGCGTTGGTGGTTTGTTGGAGCGGTGTTTCCGTCGCCGCCTCGAACTCGGCGCGCTCATCCTCCGACAACACAAAATCAGACAACCGGAACGGAGCCAAACTCACAGCCGCCTTGGCCAGGTTCTCACGGGCACGCACGCACGAGACACCCTTCTGCGGATCAGCCACCCAGGCGAGAGCCGTGAACGCGTGCGTGCCTGCCTCAAGGAAAATATCCCCCTGCCCTAGCTCCAAACCCTCCCTGCCGTTGATCAATCCAACCGTCCTTCCCCCAACCATCACACCGCCCACATCTCCACTCACCTTGAACCGCACCGCGCCCGGGCGGCGTTGGATGAAATTCCCGCTCCAGACAACCAGGTTGGAGAGTTTGCCCCTTTGCTTGGAGTTGATTTCCCCAGGCTCCGGCTGCCAGTCAAGTGACTCGGCCACTAAGGATTCAGTCACTGGATGACTCATTGCGATTTTCACCAAATCGTTCCATGTGGCAACCGTTTCGCCCTTCCTCAAACGGAACACGCGCTGTGTGATTCCCTCCGGCGACTTGTCGCTGAACACGAGCAACTCAAGGTCAAACCCAAGGTCGGTGCTGGTGCCGTTGGGCTGATGCACCTCGGCCGAGAGGACGTTTTGCCCGTTGCGCAACGCGGCCAGCGACAGCGGAAATTCCATGTACTGGTCCTCCTCATTGCTGGCCCGGTTTGCGGCCGTTAGCGAATCAAACGTGATGTCGCCTTCCGGCATGTTGTCCCGGGCAACCTCCGCTCCGTTCAGGTACAGCACGAATCCGTCATCGGACAAAACGCGCGCGGTGATGCCGGTGGCGGCGCCTAGTTGGGCAGGATCAAATTGGAACGATTTCCGGAAATAGGTTGTCGGATGTTTCGCACTGGCGTTACCGCCGTAACTGACCGTTGTGGCCGGCTTGATGATGCCCAAGTCGCCGAAGCCAAGCGGACCGTCACCGCTTGCCCAGGCGCTGTCGTCGTAGGCAGGATTGCGCCACGCTTGGCCAAGGTTCTGGCCGAGGTCGTGGTATCGCCACTTGGATTGCTTTTGCACCACCGGCTTGCCCTCGCCGAACACCACCGTGTCGTTTGCTTGGCCAAGCGGATAGCGCGCGACCTCGTAGAGGAAGCGGCCATCGTGGCTGCCGAGCACCCGCACCCGCTTGGGCTCCTGTCCGGAAGTTGTCCCGAACAAAAACCCCGCCCTGTCCACCTCGTACACATCCTTCATGTCAACCGCGAGCCATTTGGGCACAATGCCATCAGGCTCACTCATCCATCGGGATTCCGGGTCGTGATCGATCGCCATCAAAGGGCTGTGATCGATCGCCATGTCACTCGCCGTGGTGCTTGCCGGCAACTCGGCGGTGGGCACCATCCCCTCGAAGGCGCCCGAGTGCGGCGACGTCTCAGACAACATACCGGTGACCGAATCACCGTTGGTCGCCGTCAGGTTCACCATCAACTCGTCCAGCGCGTTGCCTCGGTCGCGGTCATAATCCACCACCCTGAGATAAACAAAATTGCCAGGCCGAATCTGGTTCGGGTTACGCTGAACGGACTTGCGCCGATCCGCTTGCGCCGTCTCTTCCGTCTGCCGGGTCAACTGCTCGGTCACCGTCTCCTTTTTTTCATCCTTAATTTTCTGGCTGGCAGCCTTGAAGGTCGCGTCCGAGGCAATCCGGATCACGTCGAGTTGCGGCAACTTCGAGTTGAATTCCCTTTTGAATCCCTCCGGGTAATCAACATGAATGGCGTCTGCCCCGGAGATCTGAAGCACTCCATCGCTGACCGTTGGTTCATCCAGTATGGTGGCAATTTCAGCGGTAAACAGGCCTTTTCCGGCGATGCCGCTTGTCAGGAACACCCGCTCTACGTCCCCGCCCGGGTCCGAGGTGACATCGACCGGAATCTGTGAATTGCCGCGACTGATGCCGAGGTCGCTGTCGTGCACCACGATGAAAAGCGAATTGCCGGGCGTGTGCCAGCGCTTCGACCGCTGCCCCAGCCGTCCGATGGTGCGGAGCATGTTCAACTGGTCGAGGAACCGCTGCTCGATCCCGAACACCTCGGCCAGGTTGTAAAGCGTCTCGTTGGCCAAATCGTTATCCGGCATTCGCTCCAACACTGCCATGAACATCTCTCTCGCAACGTCGTAGTCACCCTGCCGGATCGCCATGACTCCCATCAGAAACTCGGCGCGCAAATTGGTGTCCGGCAACTTGTTGTCACGCAGTTCGCCAAAAATCTCCTCCGCCTTGTCGAACACCTTTTGTTCGACGTAACACTGGGCAATCCCGAAACGGGCATCGGTCGCCGCCTGCGTTTCTGGATACTGGTTCAACACGGTGGTGTACTCTCCGCGCGCGATGTCGTATCGGCCCGACTCGAAGTAGTTCCTGGCCAGCAGTAACTGAACCGTCGCCTGATCCTCCGGCGTGGCCTGCTTGCTCGCGGTATTGTGCACGAGCCATAGACGCAGCATCTCCTCGGTGCGCGACAACCCCTCCTCGCTGCCAGTGTCCATCTCCGTCTTGGCGGCAAAAAGCAGGATGCGGGTCGGCAGTTCGCGAAAGCGCTCATCGAAGAGGCTCCGATGCTTCATGTATTGACTCGTGGCAGACTCGGTGTCCCTGACCTGTAGCAGCAGGGAGATCTTCAACAGCGGCGTCAGCGGGTTGTTCTCGTCCAGATCCATCTCGACCTCGCTCATGATGGCGAAGAGCTTGGTCAACATGGCGCGGGCGGTTTTCTTTCGGCTTTCGTCTGCATGCGGGATCTTGTTCAACATGGCGCTGAGCAGGGTGGTCGCACGGGCATGCTGGCCGCCGGACACGAAGCGACGGGCATACGGCATGAGATGATCCCAGTGACTCTGATGATCCCCCGACCAGATGACTGCCTGCCAAACCGCCCTCTGGTCGGCAATCGTGACACCTCCCGCCTTGTCCGTCATTTCCTCAAGCGCGAGTTTGGCCGAGGCAGAGCCGAGCCCGGCATTCATCGACTCGATGACGGAGAGCAGTCTCTGCCTGGTCTCGTCATCCATCTCGGCATTGCCGCGAATTGCGCCCACCCAACTCAGCGCCGGATCGCTGCCCATGCTCCACGGGAGAAAGGCGTGTTCGTCGCTAACCTGTCGCGCTGTCAACAGCGCGATCTCGAACGCGTCCCAATCAGCAGCCTTGAATTTCTCATCCGCCAACCAGGCGGCGAACGAGCCGTGATTTGCTGTCACGCTGTTTAAACACCGTTTCAACAGAGCGGTTCGGCGGTCTGGAGATTCCACCGTTTTCAACAGATTCGCGATACATTTTCGAGTCTCGTCGGTGCCCAAATCGTGGAACGCCGCTTTTTCCCAATTTGCCATTGCCTCTGCGCGAAGCTCTATTCGAGCCAAGCGCTCGCCGAGCTCTCCTGCCCGGTCCTGGGTCAGGCCATGCTGCTCCTGCGAATCGCTGATCCACTTGACCACCGACCTGGCCAAGCCGCCATCCTTGAGCCGTTCGCAAGCGTCGAGCATCAAAATCCAACTGTGCGAATCGTTGGATTCAGGCGCTTGGCCAAGCACGAAGCGAATGGCCTCGCCGCGCGACTCCTTGTCGCCGTAGTGGTGCGCGGCATCCAGCCAGGCGCGACCGACTGCGTAATCTTCCGGGACGCGCTTGGCCAGGCGGCGGTAATAGTCGACCGACTTTTCGCGTGGTTTGAGCCGGTGACGATAATCGTACGCCTGCGCGCCAAGTAGCTCGATTCGCGCCGCTTCGTCCAGTTTCCCGGCCAACAACGTTTCACGTGCCTGTGCCGCTTTGTTGCCTTCGGTAGCGCTGCTGGCCCAAAGTTTCACGGCCGGAATGGCTGTATAATCTTTGGCCAGGCGATTCATTGTCTGCACGCGTCCGCGTAAATTCTTGTTGCCGCGGTTTTGCTTCAGCCACTCCCGGAGGTAATCGCGATAGGTTGCAAACCGCACATGCCTCACGGCGGCATCATAAATGAGTTTTGCATCCGAGTTGAAAATCGAATCAGATTGCGCTGACGCCAGCAGCCAGTTCATCGCACCCATCATGTCGCTGCTATTGCCGGGCGATTCGCTGATCATCCGGCGAACCGCCTCCTGTGCCACGGCCGGCTTTTTCATTCGATCGCGATACAGGTCGAACGCCAACGCGAAGTGGGCATAAAACGGATCGGCTTTGGATGCGTCGATGATTGCTTCCAGATTTCGCTCGATCGCTGGGAAGTCGGCCTTGGCTTCCGCCGCCCAACGGACGTACTTCCGAGCGGATTGATGAATCGCCGGGGCGATCTTCGCCGCTCGCAATGCCAAGTCTGCCGCTTCACCTGTTTTTCCATCCCGCGCCTTGGCCGCTGCGAAATAGCCAAGGATGGTCGCGGTCTCGCTGCCGGGGAATGTTTGTTTCCCAAACAGGTCGAACACGGACTGCATTTCCGTCGCGGACAACGTGGCGCTGTTCGTGACCTCGAAATATGCCTTGAATCGCGGATACACCGGATCGAGTTTCACGGCCTCGGCATAGTGGAGCACAGCCGGTCCGGCCTTCTTTTGTCCCCAGTAGGCAACGGCCAATGCTGCGTGATAAGCGACCAAGCGCTCACCGGCCAGGCGCACGTTCGCATCCGCGATGCGCTCGCCCGTCTCGATGATGACGCCTTGGTTGGCGGAGCGCTTGGCCGAGTCGACCGCCAGCCAGGCCGCTTCCCGCTTGGTAGTCGTGTCGGCATCCTCGGTCAGCATTCTTGCTGCCAACCCGGCCGCATCGGCGTACGACCTGTGGCTGCCTTCCCGGCGATGGAGATGCACCGCACGCGCCGCGTCCCCCAAGTGCCCCATGCTGCCGTCAAACGCCTTCGTCAATTCCGCTGCCGCGCCAACAAACTGTTGATTACGCTCCAGCAGCCCGGCGATCATTCGGTGCACGTCCGCCACCTCGGGGTGTCCGGGGTGGCGCGAAATAAACTGGCGCGCGGTCGAGATGGCGTCGCTGTCCCTTGCCGTGATCAACTGGGCGTCGATCAGCTTGAGCATGAGCTCCGGCTGCCGCTCGTGCTTCGAGTTCGAAATCACGAAGCGTTTGGCCGCGCGGATCAACGTAAACGGCTTGCCGTTTTCGTCGGCCAAGTCGGCCAACTGAAGCAGTAGCTTGGCACCCTGTTTCGAGTTGTCATCCGACTTGCGCAGCTTCAACTGCAGCGCGGTGATCTGTTTCTCCGCCTTGGCAGGATCGGTCCCGTCCTGCGCCTGGCCAGGCGCAGCGATCGCCAGGGCGAGCATCATGCCCACCGCATTGCGAACCAGGATTTTGTTGCGCCCAAACATTTTGCTTTCCTAAAACCCAGTCTTCACGAGGGCATCGCTGATGCGCTTGGCTTCCGGGGCGAGTTTGCTCTCCGGAAAATCCGCGACCACCAGGTCAAACTGCTGGCGGGCCACTTTTTTTCGATCCACGCGGTACAGGCAGCGGCCGTAATTAAAATAGATGACATCCAGGAAGTTGGCGTCCGGGTGGTTGGCAATGACACCCTCGAACACGTCGATGGCCCGCTGGTAATCCTGACGCTGATAAAAATAGTTCGCCGCCCTCGCAACAGCATCACCGACCCGGCCGCTTTCCGGGAATTGCTCGTAAACTTTCTGGTAATTCTCGAACGCCTTCTCGTAGTACGACTGCGCCCGCGAGCCGGTGCCGGCTTCCGCCATTTTTTCGTAACACTCGGCAATGCCAAACTGAGCCTCGTCCCGGAGGTTGCTCGCATTCAGCTTCAGCAAACTCCCGTAAAGCGCGATGGCATCCCTGAAGCCACCCTGCTTGCGGGCAATCTGTGCCTGTTTCAGCATCGCGTCATCGATGAAGGTGCTCTCCGGAAACTCGCGCATCAAGCGCTGGCTCATCGCCACGGCCAGTCGGAGGTTGTCGAGGGCAAAATAGATTTCCCAAAGTTGCACGTAGCACTGTTCCAGCACAAGGCTCTTGAGCTCGCGGGCGCTCTCGGTCGCCTCCTCGGCAACCTCCAGTGCTTCCCGGAATTTGACGCGCGCAGGTTTATCGAGGCCGAATTCCTTGTAATGGTTGCCGATCTTTGTCAGGGCACGCGCGGTTTTGACCTTCGTGCGCAAACGAAGATCCTCATCAGATATCTGCGCCTTGGCTACGCGCACATCGCCAAGGCTCCCCTCGATGCACGTTGCAGTCGCCGTGAGTTGACGGGGCGCTGGTGTCGTGTTGATTTGATCGATGTATTCCACCCGCACGACGTCTCCCGGAAGGGCCTGCAGAACCGAATCGCCGGTCACGACCTGCTGCGCCAGTCTCACCGGGAGCGAACCGTGGAAAACCCCGGAGTGGATTGAATCGTTCCTGGCCTCTTCCTCGATGAGCGTGGCGAACTCGCTGTCCGGTTTTTTGTTTTCGGTCAGGTCTCCCGGCGACAATTCATCCCCCGGGGCTTCCGGTTCGACGGACGGCGCAGGTTCAAGTTCGCTGTCGGTTGTCTCAACCGGAACCTCGGTGACAACCAGCTTGGCCTGATCGATCAAGTTGTGGCGCATCTGGAATTTCTCCTCATCGCTCAGTTCCTTCCTCGGGGTATCCTCCGGCACAACCAGGCCGGAGGTTTCCTTCTTGAGGGCCTCCTCGGCGGCGCGCTCATTTTCCTCCTCCTCAATTTCGGCGGTTGTCTTTTTCCGGTACAGCTTCACTTGCGCCCCCACCCAGTCGGCGTCGTTCGTCTGATCCCGGTCCGCATCCGCAATCTCGACGTTCACCTGCTTGCCAATGACCACGCCGTCCATGGGATCGACGAACGCGCCGTCCATGATTCGGGCCACGGCATTGCCCGCGACGGTGAGTTTGCGAATGCGCGCTTGGTTTAGCTTGCCGCCGGCCGTGTGTTCGTCACTGTAGCGGACGCTGATTTCATCCCGGCCGGAAACCTCCAGCACACCGTTGTTCGCTCTCGGGCGGCCAAGCTGGCTGGTGATGGAGCCCAGCACGACTCGCACATTGCGGCCAAGCGGAAGACACTCGACCGTTTCCTCGTCACCGCCAGTGGTTTTGCAGAATGCCCTGACTGTCTCGTCCTTCTTGAGCACCGCGAGATCTGCGTCCTCGACCTTGATAAACAGCCGCTTGCCAATCTCGAGCTTCGCTTGCCCAAGCCGGTTGGTTGAGGTCACCGTGCCTACCTTTTCGAGCGCATCGATCGCACGCCCGTAGTGACCCTGCTTGAAATGGCCAAGGCCGATGAAGTAGTAGGCGCGATTCACGTGCTGCGACACGGGGTAATCCTCGATGACCCGCCGGAAAACCTTGAAGCATTGCCCGTATTGCCGGGCCTCGTACTGGCACACGCCGGTTTTTAACAGGGCCAGCGCCCGCTGGTCCTCGTCCGGGTTTTCATCGGAAAAGACGGCCTCGAAATGAGCGCGCGCCTTGGCATGGTCCGCCAGCACCGTGAGGTGGTGTTCGCCCAGTTTCATGTGAGCGAGGAAGCGGATCTTGCTGCGCGGATACCGCTCGATGACCGAGCGCCACAACTCGATGCCCTTGTCGTTTTCGCCGGCATCTACCCGCAGATCACCGGCCTCTAGCAACTTGCGTGCGGCACGATCCTCGATGATGGAGCCGCGCGGCAAATCCGACTTGGCCGGCTTGGCCTCCTCCTCCGCCTGGCCAAGCGTGAACTGAACCGCCAACGCGCATCCAAGGCCGGGCAACAGAAGCCGCTCGACACAAAAACGCCGCCATGGACGGCGGCGCGGCCGTGACATTGATCCCGGCATCAGGCGAATAATTCCTTCACCGGCTCGGCTCCTTCGCGGACCAAAACCATTGGCCGATCCTGCGGCGTGTAGACTTCCTTTTCATGGTCGATGCCGAGCGCGTGGCAGACCGTGGCGTGCAGGTCGCTTGGCTTGACCGGTCGCTCGGCCGGCTCCATCGCGTCCTTGTCGGAAGCCCCAATGACCTGGCCGCCCCGGACTCCGCCGCCGGCAATGAGGCAACTGAAGCAACTCGCGTGGTGGTCGCGGCCGGCATTGTTGTTGATGCGCGGCGTGCGGCCAAACTCGCTGAGCACCAGCACGAGAGTTGAGTCCAGCTTGCCGCTTGCGGCTAGGTCTTCGATCAGCGCCGCCAGTGCCGGGTCCATCTCGAGCCCGTGATTTTCCATCGCAGGGAAGTTGTTGGAGTGCGTGTCGAATCCGCCGCGATTCACCTGCACAAAGCGTACACCGGTCTCGACCAGCTTGCGCGCGAGCAATGCGCCTCGCCCAAAGTCGGTGTCGCCGTAGCGCGCCAGCGTGTCCGGGTTTTCCTTGTCCAGATCGAACACCTTCAGCGTCGGGCTCTTCATCAGCGCGACTGCCTCCTTGATCGCCGTCTCGGTGGCCTTGAAATCCACCTCACCGGTTCTCCTGGTTGCGCGGGCATTCATGCGGGCCAGCAGATCGAGCCGTTTGTTGCCGCGCAACTGGTTGATGCCGGCCGGGAAGGCCAGGTACGGATCCTTCTCGCCCGGCTCGCCCACGTAGTACGCGGCGCAGCGCTGGCCGAGGTAGCCGGATTTTGGGGCCTGGCCATTGATGGAGATGAACGACGGCAGATCGCCGAGCCGATCCTTTTCATGAACGACAATTGAGCCCAAGCCGGGATGGATCAGCGAAGGGTTCATGTTGTAGCTGGTCTGCAGCTCGTACGTCGCGCGTCCGTGCGCGCCGTTCGTCCCGGCGACGGATCGAACCAGCGCACAGTGATGCATTTGCCTGGCCAGGTTCGGAAATATGCTGCTGATCTGGATGCCATCCGCCGAGGTGTTGATGGCGGAAAACTCACCCTGCACGGCCCGGCCCGGCTTGGGATCCCATGTGTCGATGTGGCTCATACCGCCGCTATTCCAAAATAGAATCACATGCCCGGCCTTGGCGGTGGCCTTGCTGTGTGCGGCGAGAAGACGCGCCACCGGCATCCCCAAAATCGTCGCCCCGGTCGCCTGCAACATGCGACGGCGGGTCAAATGGTAATCAAGGCATCCAGTATCTTTCATGATCGTTTGTTCAGTTTACGGGAGGTAGCGAAATTCGTGGCTGTTGAGTAGTGCCCAGCGCAGGTCGGCCATCCCTTGTATCGGTGCTTGGCCAAGCACAGCCAAGGCTTCGGACTGTTCCCCGGCGCTTGGGCTGCGGGTGAGTATCTCGAGATAGGCCAGTTCCACCGCTTTGGCCAAGTTCTTCCTATTGCCGGTCAGCAGCGAGTGGATTGGCTCGAACGGCCCGACACGGGAAGCCTCGTGGGTGGCTTTGCCGTTGAGCATCATCAGTGCCTGGCGCATGGACGGCGCGTGCTCGCGGAACTCTCCCAGCCCATCGCGGGACGGTTGGCCAAACACGCGCAGGAAATGCGATGGTGTGGCCGGGGTGGACATTCGCATCGAGCTGGAGAAGCGCGGATTGTCGTCGATCTTCTCCGTCACGGACTTGTAGCTGTATCGGCGGCGGAGGGATTTCTTCTTTTTGGCCGTCTCGGCCATCCGCTTGGCTTCGATTTCCTGATCTGACATGGCTTTCATCCGGCCAAGATCTTTTTTCAAGTTGGACTTCACCAATTCCTCAAAATCCAGCGAAATAACCTGCTCGAGGTTGTACGGGCTTGGCTTGGGCATGGCGGGCATTTTCATCTCATTCAAGGGTGCGGTCGTTTCCGTTTTAATCTCCGCTTCCTCTTCGGGATCTATCTCAAGTGGCACGCGCACGCGGCGTTCAAACTGCCGCACGTTGGCGCCCTTGGGCCATTTGTAATCCTGCAGGTGGCCGGCGATCACAATGCTGTCATACAACACCTCGCTCACCATTCTTCGCGTGATACCGGACGCAAACGCTGCCTGTGAACCCTCGCGTGCCTCCGGTTCGATCTCTGCGCCCAGTGCCGCTCGTGCGTAGGCTTCAGATTCCATGATTGTGCGGAAGAGGGATCGCAAATCGTAGCCGTTGGCGATGAATTCATCACAAAGATACTTGACGGTTTTTGGGTGTGTGACCTCGCCCTGATAGTCATCAATCGGCATGTAAAAGCCGCGACCGACCATTTCTGCCCAGACACGATTGATGATGTTCCGGACAAAGTAACGGTTTTTGGGACTGGTGATGAGGTCGCCCAACTCCTTTCGCAGCGCACTACGGCGATAAAGGTCACCCTGTACGTCGAGCTTGCGGATGTCGTCCTTGGCTTCCCTGGTCACGTCGAGGTTGGCAGGTTCGACACTGGCGCCAAGCGCGTCCTGCCCGCCCACCGAGTCAATCAAGTCATCAAGCGCCTCGGATTCCTTGTGTTTTTTGAGTTCGATGATTTCACCGACGCGCAAGGCCTCGAGCCGTTTGATGTAGTCAGGCTTGACGGCGTATTCTTCCAGCGGGATAGGAAACTTGGGCTCAACCGCGAATCGAGCCTTGGGCTTGCGCCGTTCCGGCGGCCAAAGCACCTTCATGTCGTGGCCTTCGGTGACGTAGGTTTTTTTGCTTAACCGGTTTTCGACCTGTTTGGTTTTACCGAAGAAACCGGCCAACTCGTAAAACTGTTTTTGACGCCACTTGTCGAACGGATGGTTGTGGCACTGCGCGCAGGCCAGGCGTACCCCCATGAAAATCTGCGCCGTGGCGCCAGCCATCGTCATTGGCTCGGAATCATCCGCCAAAAGAAAACCAACGGAAGGTGTTTTACTCGCCGAGCCGCTGGCGGCGATTAACTCCCTGGCCATGATGTCCCAGGGTTTGCCGGTCGCTATCGACTTGTGCACGTGAGCAAGCAGGCGGTTCCCCCCTTCCGCCCGGCTTCGGATTCGCAGCAAGTCCGCAAAGAAAACCGTCCAGCGGTCTGCGTAACCTTTGTCATTCAGTAGCCGATCAACAAGCATGCTCCTCCGCTTGGCAGGGGGCCATTGTTGGAACTGCTGAATGTCCGAGTAAGTCGGAATGCGCCCCACCATGTCGACGGTGGCTTTTCGAAGGAACGCCAAGTCATCCAGCGCTTGGCCATAAACCACCCCCTCGTTGCGGGCCGCCTGGTTGTCAGTCGACAGCAATACGTCAATTCGCGGGGCCGCCGCCGACACGGCGCAGACGGCTCCGAACAACATTGCTGCACATGGCAGGAGGCGGATGGTGCGGGATAAACTCATAAACGAATCCTTTTGTTCGGCGGGAAGATACTCAATTTCAGCCGGGTAGCAAATGAAACTAACCCCGAATTCCCCACCACTGACTTTCCCGTTTATCTCTTGTTTTCCTGCTTATTTTTGGTTTTCAATGGTGAAAGCGAACTCGGGGGCCAAAACTTCCCATTTCAAATCTTGTCAGTTCACAAAAATTGTGCGAACAATCGCCGCCTTTTACGGTTATCGTGTGAGTTGTCTGAAAGCTTGAACTTTCCTCAAAGAGTCACTTATTCACACCAATAACAGTGAGTCAAAGACCATGCGCCAGTGTAGCTCAGTGGTAGAGCAGCTGTTTCGTAAACAGCAGGTCGTCGGTTCAATCCCGACCACTGGCTCCATCTAAAGACTCAATAGAACTAGGGTT
>Ga0302120_10000326_pt1 | contig 20741 bp, 24 predicted proteins | sample AG5_Bottom_MG_FD_203118 | JGI IMG/M metagenome (GOLD analysis project Ga0302120, IMG submission 203118) | Marine microbial communities from Western Arctic Ocean, Canada - AG5_Bottom | ecosystem: Environmental > Aquatic > Marine > Oceanic | place: Canada: Western Arctic Ocean | collected 2017-10-01 | reverse complement strand
TTCCACCGTGGGGACCTGGTGGTGGTGCCCGTCGGCCGCCTCGTCGCCGACTGGCCCGCCCGTGTTACCAACTGGGTGGACCAACCGTGGCGTTGGGCCACGCCGCTGGAGCTGCTGGTCACGCTCGCGATAGCCCTCATCGCCTACGGGGTCGCCAGGGGTGCCCTGTCCGCACGCCGCCGATGACCCCGACCGTCCCCGAGGCCGCCGAACCGGTGGCCGTCACGCCGATCGGAAGCCTCACTGAGCTACTGGCCGTGGACGGCGTATCGGAGGAGCTGGACCTCAGGTCCGGCGTCGGCGTCCTCGCCCTCCACGGCGGTGGATTGGAGCGTGCCACCGACGTGGTCGCCCGGGAGGTGGCCGCCCGCACGGGTTCATCGTTCTACGCGCTGGTCCAGCCCGACGGCTCCCGCAGGCACCTGCCCTCGACCCGATTCGTCGGCGGGGTCTCCGAGAGGCTGGATGCCTTCCTCCAGAAGGTGGACACGGTCGTGTCGATCCACGGCTACGGCCGCCACGACGACTTCTGGGCCGTGCTGGTCGGAGGTGCCAACCGCCCGCTGGCCCACCATGTCGCCGGCCACCTGCGGGGCACGCTGCCCGAGGAGTACCGGGTGGTGGACGACGTCGACGCCATGCCCCCCACACTCCGGGGCCTGCACCCGCACAACCCCGTCAACCACCCGGTCGGTGGCGGGGTACAGGTCGAGCTACCGCCCAGCATCCGTTGGAACCGCGACCACCGGGACTGGTCGGACCACGACGGCACCCCACGCTCCGAGCACCTGGAGCTCCTCATCGACGGGCTGGCCGCCGCCCTGGTGGACCTGCCCACCGGCAACGGGACGGCCTCCTAGGGGGATAGGCGCTCCACGTCCCAACCGTCGCCGCTACGGCGAAACCGCATCCGGTCGTGCAGGCGGTCGGGTCGACCCTGCCAGAACTCCACGGAATCGGGCCGTACGCGGTAGCCGCCCCAGTGGTCGGGGCGCTCCACATCCCGGCCGGCCCACTGCTCCTCGGCCGCTGCGAACGCCTGCTCCAGGACAGCCCGGCCGGAAACGACGGCACTCTGGTCCGATGCCCAGGCTCCCAACTGACTGCCCCGGGGCCGGGTAGCCCAGTAGAGGTCCGACTCGTCGTCGTCGAGCCTCCGGGCGGTGCCGACGACCCGCACCTGGCGGCGCAGCTCGGTCCAACTGAAGGTGAGCGCCGCACGTCCGGCGTCGTCCAACTCGATGGCCTTGTCGCTCGTGTAGTTGGTGAAGAACACGAAGCCACGGTCGTCGATCCGCTTCAGCAGCACGATGCGGGCCGATGGCCAGCCATCGGCGGTGACGGTGCTGAGGACCATGGCGTTGGGCTCCCAGTAGCCGGCAGCCTCCACCTCGCCGAACCAACGGTGGAACTGGGCGACCGGGTCGGCCGCCAGGTCGGCCTCGTCGAGGCCTGTCGTCTCGTAGGTCTCGCGTACTCGGCTGAGGTCCATCCGGGCAGTCAACACGTCGCCACCGGGTCCGGCAAACACCTGAGGTCCATCGACCCACGGCCCTAGGGTGCGGACCATGGTCCGGATGCCGTCGATCGGAACGGTGGCGCTGGGAGGAACGGTGGGTGCCACCCTTCGCTGGGCCGTCCTGGACGTCGTCGGCGGGGCCGCCTTTCCGTGGCCGGTCCTGCTGGTCAACCTGGTCGGGTGCACCGTGCTCGGCCTGCTCATCGGGCTGGAGGTTCCCAGGTCCACCCGCCTGCTGCTCGGAACCGGCCTGTGTGGCGGCCTCACCACCTTCTCCACCTTCACCGTGGAGGCGGCGCAGATGATGCGGGCCGACGACACGACCCTGGCGGTCGCCTACGTCCTGTGCTCGATGGCAGGTGGCCTGGCCGCCGTGGTCGTAGGGCGTGCGGCGGGCGTCCGGATCGGAAACCCCCGATGCTGACCGCTGTCGCATTCGTGGGGCTGGCCGGCGCCGGTACCGCCATCCGTCTCCTGGCCTCCGACCACTGGCCCGGAGGCCACCGTGGAACGTTGCTGGTGAACGTTGTCGGCTCCCTCCTCCTGGGACTGCTCAGCGGTGCCGGCGCGCCGGTTCCGTTGGTTGTCGGGGTGGGCGGGCTCGGTGCCCTGACCACCTTCTCGACGTTCGCCTCAGACACCCTGGCCCTGGCCCGGGAGAGTCGGTACCGGGCGGTGGGCCATGTGGCGACCACCGTGGTGCTGGGCCTGGGCGCCGCCCTGTTCGGTCTGGCGATCGGTTCCTGAGCCCGAAGGGGCGGACCCGGCCCTGGGACGCCCGCCGCCGGAAGGCCGGCCCCGACGGGACCAGGTCAGCCGATGTGCGTGGCGCCCCGCATGTACCGCTGCAGGACCTCCGGAACGGCGATCGTGCCATCGGGCTGGCGGTGCGTCTCGACCACTGCGGCCCACACCCGCGGCACGGCAAGGCCGGAACCGTTCAACGTGTTCACCATCTGCGTGCCCCTTCCCTCCGCCGGGCGGTACCTCACGTTGGCCCGTCGGGCCTGGTAGTCGCTGAACCAGGAGACCGACGAGACCTCCAGCCACTGGTCGACCCCCGGGGCGTATACCTCCAGGTCGAAGGTCCGGGCCGACGAACCGCCAAGGTCAGCGGCGCAGAGGTCCAGGACCCGATACGACAGGCCGAGGTCGGCGATGGCCCCCTCGGCACGGGCGAGGATGTCGGCATGTACCTCGGGTGCCTGCTCCTCGGTGGCATATGCCAGCAACTCGACCTTGTCGAACTCGTGGACCCTCAGCAGTCCCCGGGTGTCGCGACCCGCCGAACCAGCCTCCCTCCGGAAGCACGACGTGTGCGCCATGAGCTTCATGGGTAGGTCGGCCTCGTCGAGCACCTCATCGCGGCAGAACGACGTGAGCGGAACCTCGGCGGTCGGTATGGCCCACAGGTCGTCGCGCTCCAGGTGGTACGCATCGTCCTCGAACTTGGGCAGGTGCCCGGTCGACACCATGGTCGCCGTCTTGACCAGCGTTGGCGGCCGCATCTCGCGGTAGGCGTCCGCATTGCGATCCAGGCCGTACTGGATGAGCGCCCTGCAGAGCGTGGCGCCCATCCCCGTGTACATCACGAACATGGAGCCGGAGAGCTTGGTTCCGCGCTCCACGTCCAGGAGCCCCAACTGCTCGCCGATCTCCCAGTGGGGCACGCGCTGGTGCTCGCCGTAGGCGTCCTCGTCCCACTGCTCGTAGCGCGTGATGACATTGTCGGCCTCGCTGGTGCCGTCCGGGCAGTCAGGCGAGGGGATGTTCGGGACCCGCAGGAGGATCTCGGTGATCTCAGCCGCCAGACCGTCGGCCTCGGCGGCCAGGACCTCCTCACGCTCGCCCAGCGCCCGGCTCTCCTCCTGGAGCCCTGCCGCCTCCTCAGCCCTGCCATCACGATGCAGCCCGCCCACCTCCCTGGAGATGGCGTTCACCTCGCCACGGACCCGGTCCCTCTCCTCGGCGAGGCCACGCAGCCTTGCGTCCAGCTCGACGACGCGATCCAGGCTGGAGGTGTCCTCGCCACGACGGGCGATGCCGGCCCTCACGGCGTCGGGATCGGAACGGAGCAGCCGGATGTCGATCACGGACCCGAACCTAGCCTCGCCGTCGCACCGCTACTCGACCGGTTCGGCCTCTGCGATCCGCCGTTGGAGGGCCGCGTGCCGCCCATCTGCCGGTCGCATCCTCTGGGCGTCCCGATGGTGGATCCGCGAGTAGCCGATGAACTTCAGGATGATTATCCCCCACAGGTAGAAGCCGCCCAGGAGCTTCATGATGAGGCCGGCCGTCTGCTGGTCCGACTGGACCGACACGCCCCACATCTCGAAGCCATCGTCGTAGTGCCTGTACACGACGCCCTCGGCGAAGGTCAGCCAGGCGGCCGGGATAGTCGGGATTATCGACATCAGGAACAGGTAGATCATCTGGCCCGGCAGCGAGATCCGAAGCTCGGGTAGCGGTGCGGCCACCGGCACCCACATCAGCAGCGCCGAGAGGAACAGCATCATGTGGAGCGAGTAGTGGAACGTGCCCGAGTCGAAGGAGAGCTGCACCACACCGCTCCAGTGGGTGATGGCCACCAGGGCGTTGAACACCACGCCGGCAACCACCGGGTGCGCCATCCGACGCACCACCCGTGAGCCGACCCCGCCCTCGAGCACCAGGAGGCGGACCAGCCAGGCCGGCGTGGCCAGCAGGTAGAGCGGCGGGACGATGAACGTGATCGCCATGTGCTGGACCATGTGCACCGAGTAGAGGTGCGCCTCGGCGATGTCGTGAACGGGCCAGTCGGCAGATGCCAGCAGCAGCACCGTGGCGGTCACGAAGGCCCGCCGCTGGAAGGGCGTCACCACCGGCTGGCCGGCCGGCACGACCCTCGGTCCGATGAAGCGGACCGCCCACCAGGCAAAGGCCAGTATCGCCAGGACGAGGAACCAGACCTCCGGGTGGGCCTGCCACCTCCACGGGTCGATCGCCGCCACCAGTGGAAGCACGATGCCGAGGGTGGTCGTCACCGCAGCTCCGGACAGCCAGAAGCTTCAGTCGCCCGGGGCCGACCGGCTCTCAGCCCTTGGTCCAGAACTCGAAGACGGTGAGGAGGACGCCGTAGACGAGGGTCGCCAGCGCGAGCCCGGCCACGAAGAACTTCGTGAACATCGGGCTGTCGAACCGCAGGTGCATGAACCAGGCGGCCACGTAGAAGAACTTGAAGACCATCATCGCCAGCAGCACGGGGATGACGACAACGCCCGGGATCTCCACGAAGTAGGTGGCTACCTCCAGGGCGGTCACCACGCCCAGGACGATCGCCACCCGGATGTACTTGGCGTCGGTCGGGTGGTCGTGGCCGCCCTCGTGGGCTTCGACGTTCTGGGTGGTGGTGTTCATGGCGTCGGCTCCCGGATCAGCTGGTGGGTGATGGCACCAGGTAGATGACGGTGAAGATGAAGATCCACACCACGTCCACGAAGTGCCAGTAGAGGCCGACGATCTCGACGGTCTCGGACCGTTCCTTCGTGAGAGTCCCCCGGAACGACGCGATGAGCAGCGACACCAGCATCACGATGCCGAGGCTGACGTGGATGCCGTGGAAGCCGGTGAGGGTGAAGAAGGCCGAGGAGAACGGGCTGGTCGTGTAGCCCAGGCCCTCCCGCAGGAAGGTCGTGAACTCGTACACCTGGCCGCCGATGAACAACGATCCGAGCAACGCGGTGGCCAGCAGCCATACCCGGTTGTTGCGGATGTCGCCACGCTGCAGGGCCGACAACGAGAGCACCATCGTCAGCGAGCTCATGAGCAGGATGAACGAGCTGACCGAGGTGAACGGGATGTCGAAGATGTCGCCGGGTGCCGGGCCGTCGGCATAGCGGCTGCGGTAGATCAGGTAGGTGGAGATGAGGCCACCGAAGAGCAGACACTCCGATCCCAGGAACACCCACATCAGGAGCTTGTTGTTGGACAGGCCGGTGCCCGTCCCGTGGCCGTGGTCAACGGCAGCGGCGTCAGCCAACGGGGGCCTCCTCAACGGTCTCTCCAGCAGCTTCGGATGGGGCTTGTGTTCCGTCATGGTCGGACGAACCATCGGCGTGGTGGCCATGGGGCCCGTCCGGATCGTCGGTCGGCTCGAAGATCCAGCCGTAGATGGCCATCAGGATCAGAAGGGCGCCCGGAATGCAGATCCAGAGCGTGTAGATGAGGCCGAAGCCGACGAAGGGGAAGCCGGCAGCCATCACGAACGGCCAGTACGAAGGCGACGGCAGGTGGACATCGGTCGCGGAGCCGTCCTGGCAGACCTCCTCGGCGCTGGCGACGCGTACGACCCGGCCGTTCTCGTCCTCTGCGTACTTGCGGTGCCAGAACTCGTCCAGGGAATCGACCTGGATGAGCTCGTCGAAGTTGTGTACCGGCGTCGGGTTGGGCGTGAACCACTCCAGGCTCCGGGCATCCCAGGGATCGGGGCCCACCGGGGGCTCGTGCCTCGCCCTTCGAGCCGAGGTGACCACGTTGATCACGAACATGAGCACGCCGAGGGCGATGATGAACGATCCGATCGAGGCGAACATGTTCCAGAACTCGAACCCGAAGCCCGGGCTGTATGAGTCGATCCGGCGGGACATCCCCTGCAGTCCCAGGATGTGCATCGGTCCGAAGGTCATGTTGAAGCCGATGATCATCAGCCAGAAGTTCCACTTGCCCAGCTTCTCGCTCAGGAGGTGGCCGAACACCTTGGGCCACCAGAAGTAGAAGCCGGCGAATATGCCGAGCAGGGATCCGCCGAAGATCACGTAGTGGAAGTGGGCGACGATGTAGTAGGTGTCGGTCTGCTGGGTGTCGGCCGGAGCGACCGAGTGGGTGACCCCGGAGAGTCCACCGATCGTGAACATCGACACCACGCCGAAGGCGAAGAGCATCGCCACCGTGAACTTGATCTTGCCGCCCCACATGGTCGCCAACCAGTTCAGGATCTTCACCCCGGTGGGCACCGCGATGAACATCGTCGACATCGAGAAGGCCGCCACCGAGATCGGACCGATTCCGGACACGAACATGTGGTGGGCCCAGACGCCCCAGCCCATGAAGCCGATGGCTATACCCGAGAAGACCATGAACGGGTAGCCGAAGAGGGGCTTGCGGGAGAAGGTCGGGATCACCTCGCTGATGATGCCGAAGCTGGGGAGGATCAGGATGTAGACCTCGGGGTGGCCGAAGATCCAGAACAGGTGCTGCCAGAGGAGCGGATCGGCGCCCATCTCCGGGTTGAAGAAGTTGGCGCCGAAGTTGCGGTCGAACATGAGCAGGAACAGCGCCACCGTGATGACCGGCACGGCGAACAGCAGTAGGAACTGCACGACCAGGATCATCCAGGTCATCACCGGCATCTTGAACAGCGTCATGCCCGGCGCCCGCATGTTCAGCACGGTCACGATCAGGTTCATCGCCGAGACCAGCGATGCGATGCCCATGATCTGGAGGCCCAGGACGTAGTAGTCCATGCCATGTCCGGGCGAGAAGATGACGCCGGTGTTGGGGGCATAGGCAAACCAGCCGCCGTCGGGGGCGTCACCGAGCAGCCAGGACATGTTCAGGAACAGGCCACCGGCCAGGAATACCCAGTAGGAGAGCGCGTTCAGACGGGGGAACGCAACGTCCCTGGCACCGATCTGCAGCGGCAGGAGGTAGTTCGCGAAGGCCGCCGCAAGCGGCATGATCACCATGAAGACCATGGTCAGGCCGTGCATCGTGAACACGCGGTTGTAGGTGTCGGCGCCCATCACCGTGCCATCCGGCGTTGCCAACTGCAGTCGGATCAGGAGGGCCTCGAGACCACCGATGCCGAAGAAGAACATGGCGGTGGCGCCGTAGAGGATGCCGATCTTCTTGTGGTCGACGGTGGTGATCCAGTCACGCCAGCCGGTGTTGCCCCTGGGCCGGGTGTAGACGCCGAGAGGCCGACCCGGCGCCGCGAGTTCGATGGTGTCGCTCATGGGTGGACCTCCGTAGCGGCGATGACTTCCATGTCGGGCCTCGCCCCAAGGGTCTGGAGGTAGGCCACCACGTCATCGATCTGGCCCTCGCTGAGGCCCATGGCGGGCATGCCGCGGCGGCCCTCCGCATAGGCGGGCTTCTCGGCGGGCGCATTGCGCAACCAGGCCTCGAGCTGTGTGCGGTTCAGCGATCCGTCCGGTTCATAGAGATCGAAGATCCCGCCAGCGAAGGTGGTACGGCTCATCAGGTGGGTCAGGTTCGGAGCGGCGTTGGCCACCAGGTCGGCGCCCTTGCTGGGATCGTTGACACCGTTGACCACATGGCACCGGGTGCACTGGCCCTCGAATATCGCCAGGCCCCGTTGCGCGGCGGCGTCGGCCGGCTCTGCCGCGGGTTGCATCTGCTCGTCCACCCAGGCCTGGAAGTCCACCGGGGTCATGGCCACCGCCTGCATCCGCATCCGGGCATGGCTGAGGCCGCAGAACTCGGTGCACTGGCCGAAGTAGAAGCCGGGCACGTCGGCCTCGATCTTCCACGGCGAAATCCGACGCGGCACCGCATCCCGCTTGCCGTTCAGGGCTGGAATCCAGAAACTGTGGATCACGTCCCGGCTGGTTACCGAAAGCCCGATCTCCGAACCTGCGGGGATCACCATCTGGTTCGCCGTGACGATGTCGGCCGGCGGGAGGTGCCGTGGATCCGACAGGTCAACGCCGTCCAGGCCGTCGAAGTAGTAACGGAACTCCCACCACCACTGCTGCCCGACAACCACGATCTCCGGGTCCCAGGAGGTCGACACGCCATCCACGTTGAGCACGATGTCCTGGCGGTCCTCGCTGTTCAGCTCGAAGTGGCCGAACAGCGTGAACACCCCGATCGCCGCCATGAGCACTGCCGGACCAATCGTCCAGGCGATCTCGACCCGGAAGTTGCCGTGGACCTGGGTCGGGAACTCGTCGGTGCTGTGATCGTCCCGGAACTTCCACCAGATCAGGCCGGAGGCGCCGAAGACGAGGACGAAGACGATGCCCGCGATGAGGAAGATCGGGTCGGAGAGCGAATCGATCGACCTCGAGATGGGGCCCTGTGGCTTGAGGGTGTCGAGGGGGGCATCGGCTGCACAGCCGGCAAGCGCCAGCAGCGCACCGCCGACCAGGACCGCGGGTCGCCCCGCTCGCAGAATTCTCGGGATCAATGGTCCGTCTCCACCTGGGCGTCGTCGTCGGAGGCACCGCCACCGATCTGGTGGAACTCCCTCTCCCCGTTCACCGCTGACAAGATGCCAGCCAACAGCACGGCCACGCACCCCACGAAGAGGATGCTGCGTATCGCCCTGCGGGGCATCTCCGGCCGCTTGCTGATCGCCATCGCACCGCCGAAGACCAGCAGGCCGGCGACCGTGGCCACGACCACCGCTCCGTTGACGGATGATGCGAGGAGCACCCGGGACACCGCCAGCACCAGCACGCCGATACCGATGGTGCCCAGGACCGGGATCTCGATGGGCCGCATCAGGTTCTCACGGGCGGCGGCGTTGGCCTCGGCGTCTCCCGAGACCTTCTCCGACCAGTTGGTCATGGTCCACTCGACGCCTACCGCGACGAGGATGCAGAGCCCGGTGACGAAGATGACGGGGTGGACGACCAGGCCGACGGCGAGGGCGCCGATGCCAAGGGCACCGAATATCGGCCAGAGGGAGTTCCCCACGACAGCCTGTGCCTCAGGCGCCTCCTCCAGGCCGAGTACCTCGGCCTGTGCCTCGGCGTCAGCATCCCGGAAGGCCACGGAGACCAGGCCCACAAGGGCCAGAGCAGCCGCCGCTGACAGGATGATGACGTACGAAACGTGGTTTCCGACGCCGCCCTTCCAGCCCAGCGATATCGGACCGGTCTCGGTCGCTCCGGAGGTGTACGCGGCGAAGACGGCAGCCATGACCGCGGCCATGAGGAGGCCGAACCAGAGCTTGAATCCCGTACTAAGCATGCCGATCCCCCCCGCCCTACTTGGCGATGTAGATGCCGATCCAGATCACGGCATAGATGGCGGTCACGGCATACCAGTAGAGGGCGGCCGCTGATACGAGGTCACGGTGCCGGCTGGTGTCCTGCCCACCCAGCGCCCGCAGGAGCAGCAGGCCCAACCAGAGCACGCCGACCGAGACCATCACGAGGTGCGAGCCGACGATGACGAACATGAGCGTCGTCGCCTGACTGGTGTCGATGGGAAGGCCGATGTCGGCGATGTAGAAGGCCGTCTGGTTGACCATCGCGATGCCCATCACGGCGGTCAGCGCCAGGGCCAGATAGGCGTGGGCCCGGTCGTCGGTCAGGACGGAGTGCACCGCCCAGCCCATGGTGATGGCCGAGACGGCCATCGTGGCCATGTTCATTCCGCCGGGCGCCAACTCGATGGCTCCCTCGGGGAACCACCGGGTGCCCCAGGCCATGGCATCGGCCCGGATCGAGAAGTAGATGCCGAACAGGCCACCGAAGTACGCCAGGACGGCTCCGGTCCCGAAGGCCGATGCGACCACCAGGGACCGCGGACGGGTCGGAGCGGTCGGGGTCATGTCGGCCATCAACCAGCCCCCTCGGAGTCGGCTGCCAGGTGTCTGACGCCTGCGACCATCCAGATGAGGCCGGCGACCAGGAAGGCGGCGGCGCCAACCGTCGAGACGGCGTTCAACGCACCGGTACCCGAATCCGGGTAGCCGGCGGTGGCGAGGTCCACACCGGTGAAGTCGGCCTGGCCGAGGAAGCCGCTGACCACATCAGCGGCACCGATCAGGACCACGCCGAGGGCGGCGGCGAGGCCACCCAGCAGCATCAGGCCGGGGAAACCGGGGCTGCCGAGGAGGTCCTCGCCCCAGTGGTTGAGGCCGGCCACGGCGCCGATGAGGGCCGCCCCGACAACGAGGGTGAAATGGGCACCGGTGACCGAGGTCTCGAGCAGGTCCCAGGGGGCGACGACGCGGAGTGCGCCCAGCACGGTGCCGGCCACGATCAGGAGGACGGCGATCAGGGAGAGCACCACCGACGCGGGGGGCCTCGAACCGAGGTCGGATCCACCACGCCGAAGCAGGTCCAGCACCCCGCCGAGGACAACCAGGGCCACCGGCACGATGGCGAAGGCCGCCAGGACGTAGATGGCCTCCTCCATGATCGGGGTTCCGGGCGTGTCGAAGAACGACTGGGCATAGGCGCCGAAGGACAGGAAGCCGAACGCCGCCGTGGCGACCAGCAGGACGCCACGGTTGGCGGGTTCAGAACCAGTGGCCGAGGAGATGACGTCCAGCGCTATTCCGAGTACGGGCAGCGCCAGTAGGTAGACGGCCGGGTGGGTGAACACCCAGGAGAGTTGCTCCCAGATGGCGTCCTCGGCCCCGAACCTGACGGCCGGCCGACCACGGAGGTCCACGTAGGCCAGCACCGCGTTGGCGGCCAGGACCGGGAGCATGCCCAGCCAGATCGTGCCGGCGATCAGGGTGGTCCAGCTGAGGTACGGGATATCGCCCAGCCCCATGCCGGCGGCACGACCGGAGAAGATCGTGGAGAGGATGCACATGGTGGCCACCATCAGGCCACCGATCACCAACAGGAGGCCCATGAGCGTGAGCGCAGTCGCCTGACGCTGACCGCCTCCGTCCGGGGTTCCCAGCCCGCCGTCGACCAGGAAGCCGACCACCGTCATTCCGGCGCCGATCAGCCACGTCCAGCAGGCGAGGGCTGCGGCCCTGGGGAACAGCAGCGTGTTGGCGCCGCACTGCCTCGGCACGATCGTCGTTCCCAGGGCTACGAGGATCGGGAGCACCCCGAGGAGGACCAGGGCCACCCGGTGCGCCGACCAGAACTGGAACAGCTCGTCGCCGCTACCGAAGATCCCGGCGCCTTCCAGGTCGAGTCTCTCGACGCTGACGAGCAGCCCGGCCACCAGACCGACCAGCACGGCGGTCATCCCGCCCATTCCCCACACCTTGGAAAGGGTCACGGGGTCAGTGGAGGTGATCGCCTCCTCCACGGCGGTGACGCTCGCGTCGCTGTCGGTAGTGGTCATCAAGACTTCTTCGCTCAGCGGGCCCGGACTGCACCCTCGTTCCTCAATCCGAGCAGACTCGGACCACAGAATGCTAGGCGTGTCCATGCCCAATCGGACGCTGGCACGTCCGCCAGAACCTAGTCGGCCCGGACTCCGGGATCCGTCTCGGCAACCGGTAATACGGCTCAGACCAGGACGTCCACGACCATCGCCGCGAAAAGCAGGGTCACGTAGGTAATTGAGTAGGAGAAGAGCCGCATGGCGGTGCGCTCAGACGGGTCCCGTTCAACGGCCAGGGCCAGCACCCCGAACAACCCACCCAGTACCAGGGCCGCGACGACGTACACGGCTCCCATGTCCGCCACGGGAGCGAAGACCAGGGTCGTGGCGACGAGAACCACCGTGTAGAGGCTGATCCTGCGGGCCGTCTCGGCCAGGGTGGCGACCACAGGCAGCATCGGAACCGATGCCGCCGCGTAGTCGTCCCGATACCTGATGGCCAGCGCCCAGAAGTGCGGGGGCGTCCAGAAGAAGATGACGAGGAACAGGACCACCGGGGCCCAGTCCAGGGAGTTGGTGACCGCCGACCAGCCGACGAGGGCCGGAACGGCTCCCGCAGCACCACCGATGACGATGTTCTGCGTGGAGGTCCGCTTCAGCCAGAGGGTGTATACGAAGACGTAGAAGAAGGTCGCCGATACCGCCAGCAGCGCGCTGAGCAGGTTGACGGTGGCGAAGAGCCAGACGAAGGCCACCACCTCGATGACGACGGCGAACGTGAGGGCCGCCCTCGGCGACATGACCCCGCGCACCAGCGGGCGATGCAGGGTGCGTTCCATGATGGCGTCGATGTCACGGTCGACCACCATGTTGACGGCGTTGGCTCCGCCGGCGGCCAGGGTCCCACCCACCACGGTGGCCACCATCAGCCATACAGACGGCACCCCCCGTTCGGCCACGAACATGGTGGGCACGGTGGTGACCAGCAGCAGTTCGATGATCCGGGGCTTGGTGAGCGCCACGTAGCCGGCAACCCGCTCTCGCCGGCTGAACGTGCTCTGGCCGATCGATGGGGCGGACACGCGAATCAGGCTAGGAGGTGGGCGACGGGACCGGTCGGGCCGACCCGGGGGTCAACCCACCAGCCAGTCGGCCGGACCCGGACCGTCCGGGAACAGGCGATCCTGGAACCGACGCATACCACCCAGCCAGCGGTCCACATCGTCTCCCTTGCGGCGCACGTACTCGGCCACGTCCGGATGCGGGAGGATGTGGAACCGCTCATCGGCCAGGCCTTCGATGACGATGTCGGCGAGCTCCGCTGCGGTGAGCACGCCGTCCACCGCTGCGGCGTTCGAGGAACCGTCCGCGGGAAGCATCCCGGCCGTCGGGCTGTTGGCCCTGATGTTCGTCTCGACCGCCTGCGGGCAGAGGACCGACACCCCGATGCCCAGGTGGCCATAGGTGATGCTGATCCATTCGGCCAACGAGACCGCTGCGTTCTTGGTGACCGAGTAGTGGAGGGACCCGATCTGCGTGAGCAGGCCCGCAGCCGAAGAGGTGTTCAACAGGTAGCCGCCGCCGGCAGCGGCCATGTGCGGTATGGCGTGTCGGGCGGCGTACAGGTGCGCCATCACGTGCACGTCGAACATTCGCCTCAACTCGTCGTCGGGGGCCTCCAGTCCGCCGACCGTGACGTAGCCGGCGTTGGACACCAAGAGGTCGATCGCTCCGTGGGCCGCCACCGTCGAATCGATCAGGTCCTTCACCGCCGCCTCATCGGTCACATCGCAGGCGACCGGGGTACCACCCATCCGTCCGGCCACCTCCGCCGCGCCCCGGGCGTCGCGGTCGGCGACAACCACGGCACGCGCTCCGTCGGCGGCGAACCGCTCGACCAGCGCCTCGCCGATCCCGCTCGCCGCACCCGTGACCACGATGACCCTGTCCCTGATCTCCATGGACGCGGATCCTACGGAAGGATCCGGACCGGCCGATGATCGGGCCGATGGGCCTCTAAGGCCCTACGGGTCACCGACGCTCATAGCCTCGACACCGTGTCCACACGGTCATTTCGGCTCACTCCCGATGCCTACCGCAGGATCTGTGGAATCGCCCTGGCCCTGCTGGCGGTCATCGTCGTGACCGGCGCAGCGGTCCGCCTCACGGGCTCGGGACTGGGCTGCTCCGACTGGCCCACCTGTGAAGAGGACCGCTTCGTTCCCGAGGCCGACTTCCACGGCTGGATCGAGTTCGGCAACCGACTCCTGACCGGCCTGGTCTCAGCGGCGGTCATCGGAGCCGTGCTGGGATCGATGGCCCGTCGACCCCGTCGACGGGATCTGGAAGCCTGGTCATGGGGCCTTGTGGCCGGGGTCGTGGCGCAGGTGCTGCTCGGCGGGATTGTGGTCCTCAGCCACCTGAACCCGTGGCTGGTGCTCGGCCACTTCGCCCTGTCCATGGTGCTCGTCGCCAACGCCGTCCTACTCCACCATCGGGCCGGTGACCACGGCAGGAGGGATGGTCGGGCGACGGCCCGTGTACGTCGACTCACTGTGGCCCTGGTCGGGCTGGCGACGGTGGTCCTGGCGACCGGCACCCTGGTGACCGGATCCGGTCCCCACACCGGGAGTCGTGACGACCCCATAGCGCGACTTCCGATAGTGGTCAGGGAGGCCGCTCGTGTCCACGGGTCGACCGTGGTGCTCCTCCTGGTGCTCGTAGCGGCCCTCGTGCTGGCAATCCACCGGGATGCTCCCCACCTGCGGCCCGTGGCTCGCCTGCTCGTCGTAGTGGTTGGCGCCCAGGCGGCCATCGGTTGGGCCCAGTACTTCACCGGGGTGCCGGTACTGCTGGTCGGTTTCCACGTGGCTGGCGCCACCGCTCTCTGGATGACCGTGGTGAAGATGCACCTCTCCGCCGCAGACACCCGACCGGTGGACGCAGCCACGGCCAGCACACGGGTGGAGGCTGCACCATGAGCCCGACCCCATCACCGCTCGAGGTCGACGAGACCGGCCTCGACCCCGACGAGGTGGTGGACGCCGACCGGCCCTGGATCGTCCTGGTCTGGAACGACCCCATCAACCTGATGTCGTACGTCTCCCACGTCTTCCAGAAGCTGTTCGGCTACTCGAAGGCGAAGGCGGACCGACTCATGCTGGACGTCCACGAGAAGGGCCGTGCCGTGGTCTCCAACGGGGCCAGGGAGAATGCCGAGATGGACGTGTTCCGACTACACGAGCATGGGCTCTGGGCCACCATGCAACGGGACGACTGAGGCGCCCTCGGATGATCCTGAGACGACGGCGACCGCATGCCTTCGAACACGACGGCGACCGCACAGCCATCCGGCTGGGCGATGACGAGCGGTCGATGCTGGCGAACCTGGCTGGACAGTTCCGGGCGGTTGTGGCCGACGATGCCGATCCCGACCTGAGGCGGCTCTACCCGACCGCCTACCCGGACGACCCGGAGCACGACGCCGACTACTCGGGGCTGGTCCACGACGACCTGGTCCGCACACGGGTCGCCGCCGCCGACACGGTCGTGGCCACCGCCAGCGCCGTATCCCTCGACGCCGACCAGTTGGCTGCGTGGATGCAGGTCCTGAACGGTCTACGGCTCCTTCTCGGCACCCGGCTGGACGTCTCCGAAGAGGACGAGTTCGACCCGGAGGCCGACGACGCCCCCACCCGGGCCCTGCTCTCCTGGCTCGGATTCATCCTCGAAGAGGCCGTGGTGGCCGCGTCGGCCGATCTAGGCGACGCCTGATGCCGTTTGGACGGTTGCCCGTTCACCTGTCAATCCGTGACGCGTCATCGAGGGTCCCTGATATCGTGACCCCGCTCTCAACGAGGTCCGGCCCCCATCGTCCAGCGGCCTAGGACGCCTGCCTTTCACGCAGGTAACACGGGTTCGAATCCCGTTGGGGGTACGAAGGATGGTCCGGCCCCGGCCGGAACAGCCTGGTCCTGTGGTGCAGTTTGGAGTGCACGCCGGCCTGTCAAGCCGGAGGTCGCGGGTTCAAATCCCGTCAGGACCGCCACCGTCGCCCGCCCCGGAAAATGGGGCGGGCGGTACACGGTCGGGTAGCTCAGTTGGCAGAGCGTCCGCCTGAAAAGCGGAAGGTCACCGGATCGACGCCGGTCCCGACCACCACCGGAGGCCCGCCCACGAGGCGGGCCTTCCGCCTTCCGGCCAAGGCGCCGGCGCCCACACCCGCTCTGGAACGGTGTTCGCCGTGGTCATGGCCACCATCGGCCTGGCGCGCCTCGGTGACGATCCCACGATCGGCATCACCATGCTGGTGTCCGGCGGGATCGCCGCCTGGACCCGGGTGCGGTCCCCACACCGTCTACCTTCGGCGTCCATGCACGGTGATCCGATCTCCGACCCGCGTGTGCTCGTGGCGGGCGCCAACCTCCGTGACCTGGGTGGCCTGACGACCATCGAGGGGCGACGGGTCCGTACGGGCCTCCTGTTCCGGAGCGGGTACCTGTGCGACCTGACCGGACCTGACCGTGACGTCCTCGACTCGCTGGGCCTCCGGACCATCCTGGATCTGCGTCGTCCAACCGAGGCCGCCGCCCGACCACACCCCGCGATCGCGGGTGTGGAGGTCGTCCAGCTGTCGGTGTCCAGCGACGACAACGAGTTCGCGGTGCTCGCCAACGCGATGCTCGACCCGGATGCCGAGCCGCTCGGACCCGACCACATAGCGGGCTACTTCAGGGGCAACGTGACCGACCGGCTGGACCGCTACCGACCGGTGTTCCACGCTGCCACCGACCCCGGGCGCCTCCCGTTGCTCTTCAACTGCACCGCCGGCAAGGACCGGACCGGATTCGTGGCCGGCGTCCTCCTCCGGATGCTGGGGGTTGATGAACGAACGGTCCTGGACGACTACATGCTGTCCAACGTCGTACGCCGTGAGTGGATCGCCGAGCGGGAGGTCGAGCACCGGCAGCGAATCGCGGAGAGCCTCGACATAGGACCAGACGAGGTTCCGGAAACCCGTCTGGTGGCCTCCCGGGCGCTCCTGAACTGCGAGAGGAGCTTCCTGAGGGCGGCCCTCGATGCCGTCCACGACGGCTGGGGATCGTGGGAGGCGTTCCGCCGGGACGGGCTGGGCATCAGCGACGACCGCTTCGCCGCCTACCGGGATGCCCTCCTCGCCTGACACCCGGACCTGACATGTCGGGTGGCAATGCGACCGTAGCCCCCGTTGGCAAACCGGGCCGCACTGTCGCATGATCTGGGGAGCCAGTGAGCACGACCCGGCCCCGAGGGGGCGACGGAGAGGGTGAAACCATGCAGAAGCGTGAACAGATCTACATCGGCGGCCACTGGGTCGCCTCGGACGGCGATGGCAGCATCGACGTCATCAACCCGTCGAACGAGGAGGTCATCGGCTCGGTGCCAGCAGGCACGGCAGTCGACGTGGACGCCGCAGTGGCCGCTGCCCGCGCCGCCTTCGATGGCTGGGCGGCCACGCCGCTGGAGGACCGCCTCGCCCTGATCGAGGGCCTGGCCGGCCAGCTGGGTGCCCGCATGGAGGAGATCGGCACGCTCATCTCGGACGAGATGGGAATGCCCCGGGGCATGTCCACGATGATCCAGGCCGGGATGCCGGCAGCGACGACCGGGGGCGTACCGGCCACGGCCCGGGAGTTCGCCTTCGAGGAGACGATCAACCGCACCCTGGTGACCCGCGAACCCGTGGGCGTTGTGGGATGCATCACCCCGTGGAACTTTCCCCTACACCAGGTGATGGCGAAGGTCGCCCCTGCCATGGCCGTTGGTTGCACCGTGGTACTGAAGCCCAGCGAGGTGGCGCCGCTGAGCGCCTTCCTCCTAGCCGAGATCATCGACGACCTGGGCTTCCCCCCGGGCGTCTTCAACCTGGTGTCCGGCGTCGGCCCGGTGGTCGGCGAGGCCATCGCGGCGCATCCGGACGTAGACATGGTGTCGTTCACAGGCTCCACCCGTGCAGGAACCAGGGTCGCCGAGGTGGCGGCCGTGAACGTCACCAGGGTCCACCAGGAGCTGGGCGGCAAGTCGGCGAACATCATCCTCGAGGACGCCGACCTCTCGGCGGCCATCCCCGCAGCGGTGGGTGCGTGCTACCTCAACTCTGGCCAGACCTGCTCGGCGCTCACCCGGCTGCTGGTACCGGCTGACAAGATGGACGAGGTGGCGGCGATCGCCGGCGAGACCGCTGCCGGCTACACGGTCGGACCGGCCGATGACGCCGGCAGCCGCCTCGGCCCGCTGGTCTCGGCAGCCCAGTGGGAGAAGGTCCAGGGCTACATCCAGGCTGGCATCGACGAGGGTGCGACCCTGGTCACCGGTGGCACCGGCAAGCCGGACGGAATGGACGCGGGCTACTACGTGAAGCCCACGGTGTTCGCCGACGTCTCGAACTCGATGACCATCGCCCGCGAGGAGATCTTCGGTCCCGTGCTGTCGATCATCGGCTATGTCGACGTGGACGATGCCGTCGCCATCGCCAACGACACCGAGTACGGGCTGGCCGGTGGTGTGTGGGGCACCGACGGTGACAAGGCCCTGGCGGTCGCCAAGCGGCTCCGGACCGGCCAGGTCGACATGAACGGCGCCTTCCTGAATTTCGACGCCCCGTTCGGCGGCTACAAGAAATCCGGCAACGGACGGGAGCTGGGCCGCTACGGGCTGGCCGAGTTCGTGGAGTCGAAGTCGATCAACCTGCCGATGGGCTGACCGGCGGAGGATCCACACCAGACCTCCCGACGGGAGCAACGGGTCAGGAGCTGAAGCCGGAGAGGCGTTCGGCGGTGTCTGGGATCCGGTAGGTGGTGATTGCCTCGTACGCCAGGCCGTCACCCAGGGGACGTTCCAGGGCCTCCCGGTAGAGGTCCTTGTAGGCGGCCAACGAGCCGGGGCTGTTCGCCAACAGGTCCCTGACCAGCCCATCGACGGCATCGTCGAGCTCATCGGCTGGAACGGCCCTGGCCACGAGGCCCATGCCGGCCAGATCCGCGGTCCCCGCATCCTGCCCGTGGAATTCGACCGCCGATGGACATGACAGACCTGATACCGATCGGACGACGTCAGCCCCGGGTTATAACCCGACGTACGCGTTTCGGTACGGTAGACGCAGCAGGCCACCGTTCGGTGGTGCCGGGCAGCAGGCGGGCGCCCAGACCCGATCAAACGAATGGGGATTCACGATGAAGATCAAGGTCGACGCCGAGAAGTGCCAGGGACACAGCCGCTGCTACTCGCTGGCCCCCGAGCTGGTGGACGTCGACGACCTCGGCAACGCCTTCGAGTTGAACGACGGCGAGGTCCCTGCCGGGCTGGAGGACAAGGCCCGGCTGATCGTGGACAACTGCCCCGAGTTCGCCATCACGATCGAGGAGTAGACGGTGACCGACACCGTGATCCTGGACCGGCAACGCAACCGTCACATCGCCTCCGGCGCCGGCATCCACCGCTGCGCCGGCTCCAACCTGGCCCGCATGGAGATGGAGGTGGCGCTCCGGACCTGGTTCGAACGGATACCCGAGTTCAGGCTGTCCGACCCGGGCGGCGTAACTTGGGCGAGTGGACAGGTCCGCGGACCCCGCACCCTTCCCTTCACCTTCGACAGCCCGGAGACGACCAGATGACAGACACCTCGACCGATCCGGTAGCCAACGCCGTCCCCGAACGTTGCCCGGTCACCGACCTGGCCACCGACTACGACATGTTCGACCCGGACTACCTGAAGGATCCGTTCTCGGCATGGGCCGAACTGCGCGACACATGCCCCATCGCCCACACCGAGCGCTACGGCGGCTCATGGCTCCCCACGAGGTACGACGACCTGCAGGCCATGGCCAAGATGGTCCCGATCCTCTCCTCGAAGTCACCCATCGTCATCGACATGCCGGAGGCACTCGCCAAGGGTGACGCCACGGGCTACAACGCGGCCGCCCCGATCAGCGCCGACCCGCCGGAGCAGAGTTGGACCCGCCGCGCCCTGCTACCCCACTTCACCCCCAAGGGCATCGCCGCCGACAGCGCCTACACCGAACGGCTCTGCAACGAACTGATCGACGGCTTCATCGACGAGGGCAGGTGCGACGCTGCGGTCGACTACGCCCAGCAGATCCCGCCCCGCGTCATCGCCAAGAAGCTGGGCGTCGATGACGGAATGGTCGACGACTTCATCGAATGGGTGCGCGGTGTGCTGGAGTTGGGCCTCCAGCAGCCCGAGCTGCGGGCCAAGTACCGCGACATCATCCGGAGCTTCTTCGCCGCCGAGGTGGCCGACCGGAGGGCCAACCCGAAGGACGACCTCATCACGGCCCTCTGCCAGACCGAGCACGAAGGCGAGCCGCTGCCCGACGAGGTGGTGATCGGAATGTGCAACCTGCAGCTCGTGGCCGGGATCGACACCACCTGGAGCTCCATCGGCTCGGCCCTCTGGCACTTCGCGGGCCACGGCGACGACCGGCGACGCATGGCCGACGCCGACGACGGCCTGTGGGACACCGCCATCGAGGAGCTGCTCCGCTTCTACGCCCCGGTCACCATGGCCCGCAATGCCGCGGAAGACGTCGAGTACGGCGGCGTGACGTTCCGCGAGGGTGACAAGATCCTCATGAACTTCCCGGGTGCCAACCACGACCCCGACCACTTCGAGGACGCACACGAGGTGCACCTCGACCGCCAGCGCAACCGGCACGTGGCCTTCGGAATCGGCATCCACCGGTGCGCCGGCTCGAACCTGGCCCGCATGGAGATGCAGGTGGCGCTCAAGACCTGGTTCGAACGCATCCCCGAGTTCACGCTGTCCGATCCGGACGCCGTGACCTGGGCAGGTGGACAGGTCCGCGGCCCGCGGATCATGCCGGTCACGTTCGGCTGAACCAGACGCCTGCCAGCCCCGGCAGGCGGACTGTCGCTACTGGGTGACCGCCTCGGCGTGGAGCATCCCGGCGGCTACCGCCTCACGGGTCGCATCGCTGACCTCGTCCAGCAACTCGATGGTGACCCCGTGGATGGTCGCCGTACACGCGAACCCGTGGGGGTACGGACCCACCGGTGACCCGGTGTCCGTCCCGACGTCGAACGTCTCGCCGCCCATGGAGAACACCACGGGAACGCTCCGCTCCAGGCGACCCGAACCCACGACCACCCCGTCCACGGCCAGGGTGGCGGTACC
>Ga0302120_10000325_pt1 | contig 20749 bp, 18 predicted proteins | sample AG5_Bottom_MG_FD_203118 | JGI IMG/M metagenome (GOLD analysis project Ga0302120, IMG submission 203118) | Marine microbial communities from Western Arctic Ocean, Canada - AG5_Bottom | ecosystem: Environmental > Aquatic > Marine > Oceanic | place: Canada: Western Arctic Ocean | collected 2017-10-01 | reverse complement strand
GATCCAGCTAAGCGCTTCTACAGCATCGGGACCTTTTAGGGAAAACTTAGCAAACGAGCTTTGGTCAAACAACACTGCAGCCTCGCGAACAGCTTTGTGTTCCCTGCCTACTGCGTTAAACCAGTTCTGTCGGCCAAAGCTGTAAACATCCTCGGGGGCTTCACCATAGGCTGCATCAGCAAACCAGTTCGGTCGTTCCCAACCTAGCTTCTCCCCAAAACACGCCCCTTGATCTTTTAGGATCTCATAAAGTGGGGATTTACGGCAGGGACGCCCAGACTGATTTTCCTCATGTGGCCAATCCATGGTGTAGTGCTTGCCGTAAGCTTCTACCGTGCGGGTGCGCACCCAGTCCGTGTCAAAGTGCGGACGCCCAAAGCGGCGAATATCGGCAGACCAAAGATCATAGGGAGGTTCACCTTCATGAACCCATTCTGCCAACGCCATTCCTGCGCCACCACCTGCGGCGATGCCAAAGGCATTAAAGCCGGCACCAACAAAGAAGTTCGACAGTTCTGGCGCCTCACCTATAATAAAGTTGCCATCTGGCGTGAAGCTTTCAGGACCGTTTGTCAGGGTTTTGATACCAACATTTGCAAGAGCTGGAACACGACCCAAGGACAATTCCATCAACTGTTCAAAGTGATCGTAATTGCTGTCCAACAAAGAGTAGTGAAAACCCTTGGGAATACCTGCGATTGCCCAGGGGATGGGATTTGATTCATACCCCCCCATTACCAGCCCGCCAACCTCTTCCTTGTAATAAGTTAGACGATCTGGGTCTCGAAGAGTTGGCAGGTTCTTAGGCATACCCTCGATTTCTGCAGTGACCATATACTGGTGCTCCATTGACACCAGTGGCACATTCACGCCAAACCGTTTGGCGAAATCTCGAGTCCATTGCCCGGCACACACCACAACTTTTTCACATTCAATACGGCCATGTTCTGTGATGACAGCTTTAATTTTCCCATTGTCTATTTCGAGGTCCAGCACCTTGGTGTCTTCAAATATTTTGGCGCCGGCCATGCGCGCTCCCTTGGCTAGGGCTTGGGTAATATCTGAAGGATTGGCCTGACCGTCGGTGGGCATGAAAGCGGCACCTATTACATCGTCAATATTCATCAGTGGCCAGAGATCAAGTGCCTCTTTCGGTGTTAGTAAGTCCATCTCCAAACCGAAGGAGTGGGCTGTGGTTGCTTGACGTTTTACTTCGGTCCAGCGTTCTTCGGTGCAGGCCAAGCGTAAACCACCGTTCATCTTCCAACCGGTGCTAAGTCCTGTTTCTTTCTCAATCTTGTTATAAAGATCTACAGAATAGCCTAGAAGCTGGGTGATATTAGCGTTAGAACGTAATTGCCCAACCAGCCCGGCAGCATGAAATGTAGTGCCAGAGGTTAGCTTCTTGCGCTCTAGCAGAAGGGTTTCGACACCTATCTTGGCTAAATGGTATGCAGTTGAGCAGCCAATAATACCACCACCGATAATAACTGTTTTGGAAGAGCTCGGTAGATTGTGCATATTGGGCCTCATGTTTGATTGTAGTTGTTATAAGCAGCGCGAAACCGCGCAAGGTTGTCGCTGGTGTAAGTTGCATAATCAAAGTCGATGTCCGAGCTTATTTCTGACACCATGCTCCACATGGTTTCGCGTAGCAAGGATGCACATTTCATAGCGGTGTATCGGTGCAACAATTCCGAGGTAACTGGTGTTTCAAAGTAGTTTTCCAGCAGCCATATTTCTTGAGATTCGTTAAGTTCATTATTAGAAGCCAGCCCACCAAGGTCAAATAGTGGCGAATTAAATCCGGCATAATCCCAGTCAATTATCCATAAACGGTCGCCATCATCCAGAAAGTTGGCTGCCAACAGATCATTGTGGCCATAAACCATATCAAACGGACCCGCATTGGTTTCTAGCAGGTTGCCAATTTGAACCAGTTCAGGCAATAATTTTTGGTACGAACTTCCTGCATCTTGCAGGCTCGCTGCGTAATCTCTGATCACGTGGAATACCCAGAAAATAAGGGCAGGGCCCCGTAGGTATTTTGGCACCTGCAAATGACACGTCTTAATTAATGTCAGGATTCTTTCCAGGTTTCTGTGTTTTCGGACATCTTCTGGAGAATAGGTTGCACACTCAATAAATTGTAGAACGGTAATACCGGGTTCCGTGTAAATAACAGCGGGCGATAAGCCTGCTGCATGAGCTGCACGACTGGCAGACAATTCATTGAAGCGCATGACGTGGTGTTTAGGGATATCTTCACCCAAACGCACCACATATTTTTGATCACCGTCGGTCACAACATAATTTACATTAGTGATACCTCCGGCCAAAGGAACTGCGCTAATTTCACCCTGCCAGAATGCCATGGCTTTGATTCGGTTTAGTGGCGTGTTAGTCGTCATGATCTTCAGTCTCAATCACGGGATGCCTAATGGAATACGTCATATAAGGCTCCCCCAATGTTATTATTATTCTCTTGAGTGGAATTTACTCATTCAATTCAGCTTCAGGCTAAAGCCCACATATGTCAACATAAACTACACTCTCACATTAATTATGTGTGAATATGTTGCTAAACGAGTGAATAAACTGTACTAATTACTAACCTTTCGCCCATTTACGAGAAAAAGATGCAAGAAGTTATGGATACTTCAAACCAACGAGAGCAGGAGATATTAAGGGAACTGCGTTTGGCTGGAGGATTGAGCCGCGTTAGTTTTCTCGCAAACCGGCTCGGGGTTTCGGATGAAACTATCCGTCGAAACATCAAGTCCCTAGCAGCCCGGTCTCTTGTTAGAAAAGTGCATGGAGGCGTTCTGTTAGCGGAAAGCCTAACAGTTACAGAGCAACCCTTTCAGTTACGCATGGATCAAAATTCTGGCATCAAGCAGCGATTAGCTCAAAAAGTAGCCGAAACAATCGTTGATGGTGATTCTCTGTTTTTGGATATCGGTTCTACAACCGCATATGTTGCCATGGCCCTGCGTAACCATAAGAACCTTTATATAGTCACCAATTCACTTGCCGTTTCCCATGCGCTGGCCACCCGCAACAATAACCGAGTGTTTTTTGCTGGAGGTGAGTTGCGACCGCACGATGGTGGTTCATTCGGACTGAATGCAATTAACTTCATTCGTCGTTTTAATGTACGCTATGCGGTCTTTTCAATCGGTGCGATCAATGCAGACATCGGTTTTATGCTGCATGATATACAGGAAGCTGATCTTTCCCGCGAAGCCGCGGCCCGTGCGCAAACACGAATAATCGTCGCTGACAGTGGTAAGTTTGGGCAGCGAGCACCCATTGCTGTGGCGGATCAAAGTCAGTTTGATATTCTTATCACAGACCAAGTGCCAGGTGATGATATCGCTGCCATGCTGGCTGAAAACTCAATTTCAACTGTATTGCCAGAAGCCTAGTGTTCACCTGCTATGAGATCTTATCTGTAGTTTACGAAAAGCAGAACGTTAATATCAATTAGGCATTATTCTTAGATTAATTATGGTATGTTTTTTGGCTTGATTGGTAATCAAGTTTTCATGCACTTCTTTTTATCTAGGCTCCAGGGGTGGTTGTTGTTATGAATAAGCAATTTAGGATCGCTCAAAGAATCGGTCTAATGTTTCGTTATGATCAGGACTTGCCGCAAGACATGGAAGCCTGGATTCAGCTGCAACTTCAAGCGCCATCACCCGCTTTAGGCATCGCTAACATCAGCGCCAAAGTGACTGAGTGGCCTAGTGAATTACAACCAGATTTAGCCAAACGTGCTGGTATGTGGCGCCGTTATCGGGCCTTAAAAAAGCAGCAGCGCGAGGGTAAAAACGGGCAAGACACAGAAGCTGCACGCCAAGCTAATAGACACGAAAATTTAATGCAGGAAAAAGACGAACACAAATTTGTGCAGCGTAATATCTATGGTGCTGATCAAATTAAACTGCGTTTAACGGCGTTTTGGGCCAACCACTTCACCATTGGCAACACCTTTGATACTGGTAACATGATTGGTCATGCTATCGACGAAGGTATCCTTGCCAAGCTCAATGGTAGCTTTGCAGATATGCTCTATGGCATCACTACGCACCCGGGCATGCTCACCTACCTGGATAATGTTTATAGTGCTGGGGAGCGTTCCGAAAAAGCTAAAGACTGCCGTAGGCGACCAGATTGCCATGCAGGTTTAAATGACAACCTAGGGCGCGAGTTGTTAGAACTACATACTGTGTCTGTTGCTGCTGGATATTCTGAAGATGATATTCATGCAGCTGCTCAAGTATTGGCAGGTTGGGGGATTGATTTTGGGCAAGAGTTGCCCGATATGCGCAAACGTACTGGTGGAACAAACCATTGGAATGCCTACAAAAAACGTTGGGCCGAACCAGGCACTAAAAAAGTAATGGGGCAGACCATTTATGCTGGCCGTAGTGGTCTGCGCCAGCTAACAGATTTTCTTGCTAGCCATGATCACACCATCAATCACATCTCCACCAAGCTGTGTCAGCACTTTGTTAGTGATAGCGCCACTAAAGCTCAAATTGAGTCTGTTAAATCAGTTTGGCACAAGAGTAGTGGTGACCTACACGCGATTCACACTCAAGTGCTTAAACTTGCCGTCAATGCGCCCGATGCAAAATTCCTGTGGCCTATGACATGGCTGTTTCAGGTTGTTCGTTTGTCGGGAGCCACTTTCTTTAAAGGTTGGGAAAACATTGATGATTACGATGACAAACTCATGCGCAGTAAAACCGTATTAAAAGAGTTGGGCCAGTCGTTTTGGAGCTTACGGCAGCCTAATGGCTACTCCAATGATAAAGTAGAGTGGATGTCTGCAGAGATGTTTGAGCGCCGGGTTCGTTTTGCTGATGCGATCTATAAAAATGGCACAACACGTCGCTCAGCGAAGAAAATCATGGATCGCATTGGTGCGGCAGAGCAAACTCGAGCTTTGGTGGCCAGCGTGGGCACGTCGCCTAGGGATCAATTTATTGCTCTTATGTGCAGTCCTGAGCTAATGGGGTTGGAATATGTCTAAATTAATACCTGGCCGTCGTAACCTGCTCAAGGCGGGTGCAGCATCACTCTTTCTAGCTGGGATGCCTATCTCAGGGTTTGCAAAAGGCAAGCCACCTGGCAGTATTTCGGTGATTATTTTAGAAGGAGGGATGGATGGGCTTGCCACTATTCCACCGATTGGTGACCCAGACCTAATGCGCATGCGTAAGAGCATCTCACCAGAAGGTTACTTACCATTAAATGACTTCTTTGGATTACACCCATCGCTTAAGTTTTATGCCCAGTTGATGGCTCGAGGCCACGCCAGCGCCGTTCACGCTACGGCATTTCCGTATACCAAGCGTTCTCATTTTGAAGGCCAAAATATGATTGAAGGTGGTGGCTTGTCGCCATTCAGTGAGAAAACCGGCTGGTTAGGGCGTGCTTTAGATTTGGCGGATGTTGCGGGGCGATCTTTGTCTTTGGATATGCCATTAATTTTACGTGGGCACCATGAGAATGATAATTTTTATCCCGCGAGTATTCGCGGTTCTAGTCGGCCAAAAGCCGATTTGGTCAACATGATTGCTATGGGGCATCAAATGGATGCCGCGCAAATATTTACTAAAGTAGCCCGTAAAAGTGAAGAGAATATCCAAGTACCGAGAGATCCAGCCAGTTTAGCCAGATACGCTGGCCAAGCCATGGCTCAAGCTGATGGACCAGTGGCGTCCATTATTCGCGTTGATAATTTTGATACTCATGCAAACCAAGTTGAAGAAGGTGACACAGACGCAGGGCGTCTAGCAAGGCAATTAACAGTAGTTGATGATGTGATTGCTGGTTATCGCCGAGGGTTAGGCAAGGCCTGGGACGATGCAATTATTCTAACGCTAACCGAATTTGGCCGCACAGTATCTGTTAATGGCACCCTGGGAACTGATCATGGTTACGCAAGTGTTGGTTTGCTTGCGGGGGGTTCATTGTCTGGCAGTGGCGTTATTGCCGACTGGCCTGGGTTAAGTAAAAAAGATCAATTTGAAAATAGAGATCTCATGGCCACAATCGACTACCGGTCTGTTTGCGCTGCCTGTCTCGAAATGTCTTTAGGCCTTGATCATGATCTTATTGCCAGCCAGATATTCCACCAACCAGACTTACCACGAGTGTTTGAACACTTGTTTGCATAGATTGTTTGTTTATAAGGAGTTAGCTGTGCCTCAATTATCCTTCATTGACCATTATTGCCGTACGTCAGTCATGTTGTCGATAAGCGCTCTCTTGGCAATCCTATTGGCTATGCCGGTGTTGGCAGTAGATATGTCGGGGTGGAGTGATAAATCGGTGTGTCGTTTAGTTACGGCGACAGCTGATAATGCAGTGTATTTGGCAGAAGCCCAGCGGCGAAAATTAGACTGTGGCACGGGTGCCAAAATGAGCGGTGGTGAACAGCAGTCTGGGCAAAAGTTTTTGCCAACAAATCAGGGTATTGTGTTCTATGCATTGGAACTGGATCCTCAGGTTAAGCAGCAACTATTGGCTAACCCCATTAATAAAACTGCATTTGATTTTAGCCCATATCAACTAGCTATATTGCCTCAACCCATTACATGTCAATTTAATCTGCGCAGAGTTAACTATAACGATCATGTTGATGGAAGAGTTGAAAACTGGAACATGGCTGGGGGCAGAATATTTTTAACAAACGACGGCGTAAAAATAGAAGGCCGATGGCGTATGGGAGGCCTTTCAAAGGATTCTAGCTACCTAAAGCATGATGTTAACCTTAAACTAACTAAGGCAGGCCACTTGATTGGAAAGATGGCTTACTTTCATTTGAGTATATCCAGCGGGGAAGCGCTTAAAAAACCCTTGTATATTGAACTAAAGCCTCACAAACGCAGTAAACCGCTAGACATCACCAGCCCCAAAAAAGCTGAATTATGGACCGATGTTGAAGACTGGGCAGGGGGTGTTTGGAAATTGACAAAGTGTAGAGAATACACCCCTTAGCTAACAAATAATGAAGGGGTAGGGTGTGTCGTGTTGGCGTATTCTTCACATCATTGATCATTTTTTTGACATCTAAAGGCGGCAGCATGAACAAAGAAAGTACAGATATCATCATCCGCAACGTGCGTGATGAAGACATGCCAACTATTCAACAGATCTATGCACTCCAGGTTCTTCATGGTGTCTCAAGTTGGGAAGAAGAACCACCTTCTCTTGCAGAAATGATCTGTCGGCGCGATGCGGCTACCCAAGCGGGTTATCCATACCGAGTTGCCGTGCGTGGTGATGACGTTCTGGGCTACTCCTACGTATCTGCCTATCGTTCTCGTCCTGCCTATCGATATACAGTTGAAAACTCAATATACGTTGCTGATGCAGCTCAACGAATGGGGCTTGGCAAGCGCCTTCTCGAAGACCTGGTAGTGCTATGTACAGCGTTGGATTTCCGCCAAATGATTGCAGTGGTAGGAGATTCAGAAAATTTTATGTCCATCGACTTCCACAAAAATATGGGTTTTCAGCAGGTTGGCATTATTAAATCTATCGGTTACAAATTCGGCCGTTGGATGGACTCTGTGGTTCTGCAGTTACAACTCGGTGATGGGGATACCACCCCACCAGGCGCTTAAAATTTGGAGCTCTGGGCACCAATAGACCTGGTGCACGCCTATAATAAAGCAGCACATCACAGTCTAAAACATCAACATAAAATACCGGACGTTATATTAGAATCATGACACAAGTACCCAAAAATTTTGCCTTAGCCGATAAAATAATCGCTACCCAGGAGGTCTTCTGGGTGAACCCTAATCTTCTGCCGTTTGACGAGGCTCGCCACCTTATCGATTTTAAAAAACAAGATGAGTTAGAAGCAGCTGATCGCCTTGAAAGGTTTCGACCCTATCTCTCCCAAGTTTTTCCTGAGGTACGGGTATTTGATGGTGTGATTGAATCAGAGTTAGTTAGCGCTCCTACCATGAAAGCAAAACTCAGAGAATATTGTGGTGTGGATCTGCCCGGTAAGTTAATGATTAAGCTTGACAACTTATTGCCAATATCTGGGTCTATTAAAGCTCGCGGCGGGATTTACGAGGTCCTGAAGCATGCCGAAACACTAGCGGTTGAACAAGGGATGCTGGAATTTGGCAATGACTATTCCATACTCGATACGGATCGATTTCGCTCTTTTTTCAGTGGTTACTCTCTGATCGTGGGTTCTACAGGTAACCTAGGGTTGAGCATTGGGATCATGGGAAAAAAGTTAGGTTTTAATGTGATTGTGCACATGTCAGCAGATGCCCAGCAATGGAAAAAGGATTTGTTGCGTATTAAAGGGGCCTTGGTTAAGGAGTATGAAGCAGACTACGGCCACGCCGTGGCACAAGGGAGAGCTGATGCTGAAAGCGATGAGTATAACCACTTTGTTGACGATGAATCTTCAAGGGATCTGTTTTTAGGGTATGCGGTTGCGGCTAGTCGACTAAAGCAACAGCTCGATAAGCAGGGCATTATAGTGGATGAAGGGCATCCTCTGTTTATATACCTGCCTTGTGGCGTTGGTGGAGGGCCAGGCGGGGTTTCATTTGGTCTGAAACTTACTTTTGGGGACAATGTTCACTGCATATTTGCGGAGCCTACACATGCCCCGGCAGTTCTTCTGGGGCTGGCCACTGGTTTGCATGAAAAAATATGCGCCCAGGATTATGGAATTGATGGCCTTACAGCCGCTGATGGGTTGGCGGTTAGCCGCCCTTCGGGTCTAGTTTGTCGGACCATGGGACCATTGCTTGATGGCATATACACTATTGAAGACGACGTACTTCATGAGCTAATTACGCTTATTTCTGATACAGAGAACATCAAGCTGGAACCGTCAGCAGCTGCTGGTCTTCCAGGCATTGCCCGGGTACTCAAAGATAGTGATTATCTATGTTCTATGGGGCTAGAGAAAAAAATGAACCAGGCTACTCATATTGTCTGGGCTACAGGTGGAAGCATGGTTCCCGACTCAGTATGGAAATCATACCACCAGCGGGGTAAAGCACTTTTGTCTGATAGGCAGAACAGGCTTTGATGAGAAAGTAATCTTAATTTGGCTTATTCTCGTCCAAAAATTTCTTTACCGCTAATGCGGTTGATTGAGGATTTTCCTCGTGAGGGACATGCCCTAATTCATCAAAGACAACCAAGTGACTGTTTGCTATGTCTTGATCGAATTGGTGTCCAAACTTAGGAAGAATCAATCGGTCTTTCCCTCCCCATATGATAAGCGTAGGCGCACTAATCGTTTTAATTTTATCTACTAAAAATCCTGGTGACATTTGTTTAAATCGTGCCTTTAACGCACTACGGTTACCCTCTCGAAGAGATAAATCGTAGTATCGGTCAACTAATCCATCACTAACTAAATCAGGATTCCCATATACATTTCTAACGCTATCGGCTACCAACGATTTAGGTAAAACGTCTTTTAACAGCAAGCTAGCTAAAGGATGTTGTGCTAATTTAAATGCAAGTGGAACTGACTCCGGCTGGAAACGATATCCACTGGCATCCACTAATATTAATTTAGACACCCTGTTGGGATATAACACAGCAGTTGCCCAAGAAACATAACCACCTAAAGAATTACCTGCCAATACGACTTTATTAACTTTCAACTCATTTAGCACTGCAATAACTACTTCAGCATAGCGCTCAATTTTGTAATTATTTTCTGGATCTGGTCCGGTCAAACCAAATCCGGGCAAATCGAAACGAATGACTCTGCGATCTTCTTTTAAGGCATCAACCCAACCATTCCAAGTATGTAATGACGCACTTGTGCCATGTATTAACACAATGGGTTCGTTGTCAGTTTTTGGGCCTTCGTCTCTTAAGTGAATATTCATGCCAGCAATATTTAAAAATTGAGAGGGTTCTTGAGCCCATCGTTGGCTAAGTTCTTCAACAGATCTATCTGGTGCTATGTTTAAATAAACATAAATTGCTAGGGGGGCAGCAAGCATTAACAACACATATAGACAGTACTTTAGAAGTCTAGACATTTTACGTACCTTGATCTTTTTGTATTTAACGCCCTGTTAATTAACAAGAGATGATCGTAACATCTTGTTGTTAGGTGGCCAAATTCACGGCATCACTAGAGTTATCCTTGCATCTGGTTGTTTCGCACCCGCTTAAAACTTTTTATTCCACATAGACACACTAACGCTATAGCTAGACTGGGGACCTTCGGGGCTATATTGTCCAGCTGCTAGGCTATTGGTTTGAGTACGACGGATACTGACGCTTAGTTCGTCCAAAGGCCGATAGGATAGGGACAGGGTATTACTGTGTGACTGATCCGTAAGATTTTGTAGCAGGGACCAAGAGCTGCTGAGTTTGGAATCGTACATACCACTCCAACGTATGCTAGTCGCCATGTATTGGCGCGCAAATAGTCTCGTATCCACGTCACCGGTAGCCATTAGGGCTACCCAGGCACTGGAATTATTGCGCCAATGTGCCACGTCATATCCTTGACCGTTGTAATAATATTGGCCACTGGCGCTGATGTTGTAATCACTACTATCACTCACAGTATAAGAACCGCCTAAGGTGGCTTGCTGTAACCAACTAGCTCTGCGATCTCTGGCTACCATATTGATATCCAAGGCTTTAGTGGTGACGCCATGGCTGAGTACGTATTCGCCATACCACTTACCCCAACTAGTGGGCTGGGCAATGGTGAGACCAACGCTAGTAGCCCCTTGGACTTGATCCACCAAGGCCAAGGACACCTCACTGTCATTCACCATCCATTCGCCTTTACCCGCCACATGCATGCCACTGCCTTGGGTATTAGGAATAAGGTAGACGTAGTAGTTGTCATTGTTGTTGGGACGGTGAATTTTGATGGCATTGGTGCCAATACGATCGGCCTCAGGATCGGCAGCATCCAAGGCATCGTTGCTAATCAAATCCGCTGGACTAAAGTAGACACCGGTACCCCAGTGTAACGTTTGGCGACCCGCGCGGACGAATACTATGTCTTGAAAACTAGTATCCACAAAACCTTCTCTCAGGGTAGTGCTATTACTACTCTCTGCGATAGTGTAATCAGCTTTGAGCAACAGGCGATAATCCATCGACGGGCGCACATCTGCAGTAACAACACCAGAAGCGGATAATCGGTTACTGGTTTTTATTCCGGTTGCTGCATTATTGGTATGGGTATATGTGTCTTTTATAGCGATGCTACCGTTAATCACTACAGGGTCACTTCCTGCCATGAATTGCTCGGCGAGGTTGGTGTCATCAGCCCCAGATTCCACGAATAAGCTGCCGCTGTCGCCATCGTCGCCCCCAAATAAACTGTTCTCGTCAAACAAGGCATCCGCAGAGTCACCAGCCGCAACACTTGGCAAACTGATAACTAACAGTAGGGCTAATACTAAGATTGACAATTTGGTATGTGATTGTACTGGCAGTCGCACTGAAATGGGCTTCGCAATATTCATTTTGCAGTTCTCTCAATAAACGTTTGATCAGCGATTCACACGCTCAACATAGGCCTTGGTAAAAGTGGAATCGGCCAGCTGCGTGGTGCTTATTTGGTTAAAGGCAAAGGTGGTTTTGTTGCCCTTAATGACGGCATCGACAAAAATACGTTTAGTGGCAATGTAAATGTTGCTGGATTTGGTATAGGACGGGTAATAAGTAGTGCGTAATAGTTGGTCACTGAGGCTGTAGTCTTCGCCCTTCAAAATCAAATTGGGTGACTTGAGTACATACAGCACACGCTTGGGAAAGCTGACTTCATCATGTTTGGCTTTAAGCTCCATAATATACACTGGGAACTTACCTAGATCACCTTCCTTTTGTTGCACCACATCGTAGTCATTTTGCAGGCTAGAACGACGAAAATCTGAGTTACGAGCGCTGGAGTTATCAAACCGATCCTGCATGGAGCGGTGTGAAAATTTGCGACTTTCGGGATCATAAAACCATAAAATATCGTCTATGCGCAGGTATCCTTGGCCAGTTTTGAAGCTGGGTTCTTGGAATAACATCAAAAATTTATCATCACGGTCACGACGAAACATACGCACTACGCGTTTATCGGCACCGTCTTCCACATCTTCACGAATCATGGTGGCCACCAATGATATATCGGTGTCGCGTTGGTTGGTGTTTTTGTCGATGTTGTCCAAAATGGGATTCACGGCATACACGGTACTTGATCCGTGCAACAAAAAAAATAATGAGAGAATTTGTAGCGTTAGCACCTTCGCAGATGCAGTAAAACGGCGGTGTAGGTTCATAGCTTGTGCCTATAGAATTTCCGAACTCGCCTCACAACTGAGGCCATCATAAAAGGGCTTGGTTAAAAGTACCTTAGCCTGATGTAGATTAAAATACCTTTACAATTCTTTTACACATTCCACCACACACACCTATTTCCAATGTTACTAACTGTTGCCATACTGACGTCAGATCTATGACTATGCTTATAATTGAGGGCCTGTTATGCCACTGATCGAGTTTCAGCAAGTTCACAAGAACTACCCATTGGGAACCACCATAGTCCCTGCCTTGCAGGGTGTTAGCTTTACCGTACAAAAAGGCGACTTTTTTACCATCTGTGGGCCCTCTGGTTCCGGGAAGTCGACTATTCTCAATATGATTGGCTGTATCGATACCCCCAGCCAAGGTGAAGTGGTCATCGAGGGGGTTCAAACCTCCAGCCTTAATGATCGACAAATTACTCAGTTACGACATGAAAAACTGGGTTTCATTTTTCAAAGTTTTAACCTTATCCCTGTGCTTAACGTATACGAAAATGTGGAGTTCCCACTGCTATTAGGTTCCGGGAAAGACAACCCTTATGCCAGCTGGAGTGCCGGCGACAAGCAGGAATGGGTTAGTTATTTGTTAGACAAGGTTGGATTAAAAGACTACGCTCAGCGTCGTCCAGCCGAATTGTCTGGAGGTCAGCGGCAGCGCGTGGCCATTGCCAGGGCCTTATCCACCAAGCCAACTATAGTTTTGGCCGACGAGCCAACGGCCAATTTAGACTCCAAAACGGGTGACCAAATCATTCACCTTATGCGTGAGATGAATCAACAACTGGGCACTACCTTTGTATTTTCTACCCATGACCCACAGGTATTGGAAGTAGCCGATCACGTAGTGAAAATACGTGATGGTATGGTGGAAGAGGACTATCGCACTGCTGGCATCAATAGCTCAGTAACTGACGCAGGCGTTTGAGGTTATCTATGCTATTAAAATTAGCTCTTCGCAACCTCTTACAGCACCGCAGTAAAAGCCTGATAGTGGGCGCGCTGATGGCCTTTGGAGTGACTCTATTGGTAACGGGAAATTCCATCATGCACACCCTCAGCACCAACATGCAGTCCAGCTTTACCCAGCAATACAGTGGCGAACTGTTTATCTACGCCGACAGCAAAGCCAGAGAGCTGCAACGACGCCAAGCCAAGGTCAAACCAGATGCAGAAAAAGCTAGACCTGACGCAAACAAGGCCCAATCCGCAAGCAGCCCACCGGAAGACGACAATACAAGCATTTTTTCCGGTTTTGGTGGTGGCACTAAGGCCAGTTTGCCCAGCTACGGCGAACAATTGCCAGGCCTCAGCCAACTACCCTACATTAGTCAACTATCTCCACAAACCGTGGGCTTTGGTAGCATAGAGAATGGTATTGGTGCCCAAGCTCGCACCATGTTGTGGGGCGTTGACCAAGCCGCCTGGCAGGACATTGGTTTTAGTCAGCACCTGCAATGGGTAGATGGCGGTTTGTGGCAACCAGGTAGTTCAGGCATAGCCCTTAACCAAAGCGTCGCAGATGCCTATAGCAAAAGCCAAGGTCAATCCGTGCAGGTGGGTGATGAAATCCAGATTGCCGTTACCAATGATGCTGGCACCAAAATTCGCTCCCTCAGCATATCCGGCATTTTCAATTTTAAAACCACAGCCGCGCCACAGCTAGGCTTTATGAGTTTAATAGATTTAACCACGAGCCAGGGTTTATTTAGCCTAAATGTAGACACTAGCGTCAGTGCCGAACTCAGCGCTGACGATCAAGCTCTGATCGGCGAAACTAGCGAATCCGATCTATTTGGCGGTGGTCTATTTGAAGATGCGGTAACTAACGAAAGTGATGCCGCCAGCATAGAAGCCGAATTGCTTAGCAGCCTACAGGTCAATCGGCCCACTCCTAACCAAACTAGCCAAAAATACCATTTTGTTATTGTACAGTTAACTCCAGGGGCAGATGTTAAATCTGCTCAGCGGCAACTACAACAGTGGATAAAACAACAAAATTTGGATTGGAAAGTAGGTGATTGGGAGCAAGCAGCTGGCTTTACCGCGCAAATGGCCAGCAGTGTGGGCTGGGTGCTAAACGGCTTTATGGTTTTAATAGCCGCCGTTTCCATCATTATTATTATGAATACTTTGGTGATATCCGTGACCGAACGGATTGTTGAAATTGGCACAATGCGCGCCATGGGGGCACAAAAAAGCCTCGTACGCCGGCTCATTTTGCTGGAAACTTTAGTGCTGGCAATTGCAGCTGGAGTGGCGGGCATTACTATGGCAGTCATTATTACGGGCATCTTAGGCAATACTGGCATAACCCCTCCCAATGCCTTCTTTGCCCTCATCTTTGGTGGCGAGCAATTGTACCCAGGTTTGTCTTTTGACGCCGTGGCCAGCGCTCTGGGCATGATGGTTGTGGCTGCCTTAGTGGCCAGTCTTTATCCCTTATCCATAGCGCTTAAGGTCAGCCCCGTAACCGCCATGCAAAGCTAAGGAGTTATCATGACTTGGTTCAAACTCGCATTTCGCAATGTTTTTCGCCAAAAGAAGCGCAGCTTTTTGCTGGCTAGCGCCATTGCCTTTGGCATGCTGTCGATTACGCTACTCAACAGCTTGACGGGGGCTATGGGTAACGCCATAAAAACCAATTTCAGCGCCGCCTTGGGTGGTCATGTATATATCTCCGGTCAAGTTGTTTCTCCTAAAGGCTATTCAACATCACGCATTAATCAGTCCCAGATTATCGACCAGGCCATAGCCAGCTTGGATGTCCTACTGGTAGAAACGAAACGCCGCTCAAGCGTGCGTGCACAGTTTGTATTTGGCAGCAAAACTGACTCGCTGCAAGTACAAGGTGTGCAGCTTGCCAATGAAACTCTGTTAGAGAAAAAGGTGCGCGTAATACGCGGAGACCTAAACGCTATCGAACAAGGCAATAGCGTTGCCCTACCTATGAATAAAGCCCGCCAGATGGGTGTAAGTCTGGGTGATACTGTACTGGTCAAAGGCGCCACCGCCAGTGGTCAGCAGAACCTATTACAATGGCAAGTGGTAGCGCTGATTGCTGACCAGGGTAGTTTTGGACGTTCCAGTGCCTATGCTAGCTTAAAGTCTGTAAACGCCATGCTTAATATAGAGCCCACAGAGTACCAACGAGTTAACCTTGTACTAGAAGATATGCAGCAGATGCACAAGGTAACCGAACAGCTCAAGCAGCAATTTAGTAAACTAGCCAGCCTTAAGCCAGTGGTAGAAGATGAGGGAGGTATGAGGGCCATGCGAGGCATGATGTCCGGTTCTCGCACTTTCATTGATGAGCCTTGGCAGGGCACGCAATTTGATGTCACTAACTTGGACGATGTCACGGAAAGCGTCATGTCCGTGGTGAATGGGCTTGATTGGGTGGCAAAAATAATCTTTGCCATTATGTTAGTCATTACCTTGGTTGGTATTTCCAACAGTTATCGCATGGTGTTACTAGAAAGGGTTGCGGAAATTGGCAACATGCGTGCCATGGGTGCACAGGCGTCGAATGTGTTTCGATTATTCATCTACGAAGCCATTATTTTGGCCGTTTTAGGCACGGTCAGCGGCCTAGTTTTAGCAGAGATAGGCATACTAGCCATTGAATCTTTGTCTTTTGAAGGTAGTCGTGGTCCCGCGCGCATGTTTACCGTAGCAGGCCAGCTACCCCTAACTGCAAGCTTAAGCAGCATTGCTGCCACCAGCGGTCTCATTTTGATAATGTGTGTTTTCGCTGCCTACTTTCCGGCCCGTAGCGCGGCCAAGTTAGATCCTGCTGAAGCCTTACGTACAGCTACATAATGATCACTTATAACAACAATGAGAGACTATCTATGAGCTTTACTCCCTGCAGTGCACGGGTCTTAATTGTAGTGGTACAGTAAATTTGGACACTTTTGTAACACCCTAAGTGGGATTATTTGCGGCTCAATGCCTCATCTAGACTGTCACGTAATAACTTCACACGATTACGATTAGCCTCCATATCAGACTGACCTACACGAGAAGCGCTTTTTACTTGAATCAGCTTCCCAGCACGGTCAAATAGCAATTCAACGTCGTCAATGAACCCCATCACTGGGGTAGTGAACTGATAATGCCGGTAGTTCTCATTTTCTGTTATCAGTAAGGCCTGTGGCATCTTATCAACAACGTCACGCAACATTAACCATGTTAATCCAGGTGTGTCACTGGTATTAATAGGCGCGATATACTTACTGCGTTGTTTAGTTTGACTGCTGACACAGTTTGGGCTTTTACTACACTCTGTTAGCTGCCCCTGTATTAAGCCTAGGCTTTTCGCCTGGGAGTATTCTGCGTTATACCAGCGCGAGCCGATAATAAGTGACATTATTAGCAATATAAATACAGCTAAGATGATGATAGTTAAGCAGTTATATTTCATATAGGTCTCTACGGGATTAAACAACCCGAGCCTCAAGTTAAGTGTCCATTATATGGCGACTAACTATTCTGACAGAACTCACTCGAATTTTTATAAGCCGAGGCACTATGATTCTGAAGATTCCGCCCAGAGATTTATACCCTGATCACTGGATAAATGATCAATTTTTGAAAGTTCATCATCCGTAAAATCTAAATTATCAATTGCGCCAACACAATCCAAAACTTGCTCGGGCTTTGAAGCTCCAATGAGAGCAGTAGTCACTCTGCCACCTCGTAAAACCCAAGCTACAGCCATTTGCGCTAAAGTCTGGCCGCGACTAGAAGCAATGTCATTCAGTTGATTAAGTACCTCGATGAGTTCTGGTTGAATCTTCCCCCTATCAAGACTTTTACCTTGCACTGCGCGACTATCACTTGGTACGCGATTTAAGTATTTTTTTGTGAGTATTCCCTGAGCAAGGGGAGTAAATGCAATGGATCCAAGCCCCAGATCTTCCAGCGTATCGAGAAGGTTGTCATCTTCAACCCAGCGATTAAACATGTTGTAGCTGGGTTGATGAATAAGGCATGGGGTGCCTAAATCGGTTAAGATTTTCACGGCTTCTTTGGTGCGCTGGCTGTTATAACTTGATATACCCACATACAAAGCTCGCCCTGATTTAACGATGTGCTCCAATGCACCCATGGTCTCTTCTAAGGGTGTATTAGGATCAAAGCGATGTGAATAGAAAATATCGACGTAATCCAACCCCATTCTTTTTAATGACTGGTCGCAGGACGCAATCAAATATTTTCGACTTCCCCATTCACCATATGGTCCCGGCCACATGTCATATCCTGCTTTTGAGCTAATTATTAATTCATCTCTGAATCCAGCGAAATCAGTTTTTAGAATATCTCCAAATGCTTCCTCTGCGCTACCAGCAGGGGGGCCATAATTATTCGCAAGGTCAAAATGTGTGATTCCATTATCGAAAGCAGTCTGACAAATTTCTCGTTTTATTTGATGTGGAAAATCATGACCAAAATTATGCCACAACCCTAATGAAATGGCGGGTAGCTTTAGCCCTGAACTACCACAACGGCGGTAAACCATTTTGTCATAACGATTTTTCCTTGGAGTATAATTCATAGTTTTGTTCCTATAACAATAAGGTATATGCGCAATTACGTTACGAAGATTGACCACATTGTACAATGTTTTTGCTGGTACATTACAATCTCCAATGCGCACTCAAAACTAACGTAATGCTTTAACTGAACCTCCCAGTTAGCTACAGTGAAAATGCCCACATTCATGCATTAGCGGTGGATTGGTGGGCTCATAAATAGCCAAGTAAACCTGGCATCTGCTTTGTTTGGCAGCAAGCTACCGTTAAGTTTATATTAACGTTTATTATCCAAGCTGAATTTACCTGTCCCTAGCGCCGCCACTATCAGTAGACCAGACATTATGGCAATATTTTTAACGAAATTCTGCAATTCGTGGGCCTGTTCTATACCTTCAGCCATATTCCAAAAATCATGCATATAAATACTAATAACCAATGTTAAACCGGCGAGTATAAAAGCAGCAATTTTGCCTTTGTAGCCTGCAATAATTGCTGCTCCTGCACTTATTTGTAGCAAAATTGTTAATGGTAAAAGTACAGATATCATTGGTACGCTGTGTTCCTCCATGTAACTGCTCATCATGTCAAAGTTAGTTATTTTCTGTATTCCAGGTAAGATGAAATAGGCGCCCATTAAAATGCGCCCGGCCATTAAACAAAAGTTTTCTAGGTAGTTCATAGGTATTCTTGCTTTGATATTTTCTATATTCGTGGAGAGATGCGATAAAATTATTTTATCATTAAGGCATTAAACAGTGAGTAATAATCGCCAAATTAATTATATAAAAATTCTACTCAAAGACATATTGAAAGCCAATCACCAAGGCCAAATATTTGTCATTATAAACAGTCCCTGATCAGACCTTCATTATCAGACATCCCAATAACAGCCGTGTTAATAAAGCGGTCATTTGTATGGCTGCGTTTGAATTCCATGGTTGCTTCTAGCCTTTAATGATAGGCGTTCTTGGAACATGAGTAATGATTTCCGGTGCATCCTCGGTAATAATAGACTGTTCGGCCACCGCCATAGAAAGCCCGGTTTTTCGATCATTCAGTATCATGTGTGTAAAAAAAGACATGTTTTTTTCAAGCACAACAGGATTTCCTTTATGTATCATAGGTTGCTCCATCCATGTTGGTGGCCAGGCTGCTCCCATCGTGTATCCACAAACGGTAAGTACAGAGTCTTTTTCACCGTTCTCTTCAAGGGTAGTTTGATACGTGTCGTAAATTTCACCAACAGTGGTTCCAGGGCGAAGAATCGATTGCACTGAATCTAGGGCGATAACACTAGTAGCATGCATTTCTAAATGGCGTTGGCTAACTTGTGGGCCTGTTAAGACAACACACATACTTGCCGCATGATAATGACGATATGCAACTCCAAGCTCAAGCGTTATCTGATCATTGTCGAGAACGTGTTTTCGCTTGGTTGTATATCGCAAGTTTAATGCCGATTTACCACTTCCAATGGGAGGGATGTGGGCTGGTAAATCACCGTCAAGACGAAATAGCGTGTCATAAAATGTAGCATAAATATCACCTTCGAAGGCCCCAGAGAGTGTTGCTTCAAGAGTCTTTTCTAGCGCTATGTCCAAAATTTTACCAGCTTTACGAAGGTAACATAGCTCCTGCGGGCTCTTCACCAAACGTAGTTCTCGTATGAAATCAGGTGCTACGGTTAGTTGGCACCAGCCATCAAGGGCTTCCTTTATTTCCAAAAAAAGCCGTGGGGTTAAACCCATAGTGTCGACCTGGATACCAATTTTTTTACCCTGCATCCCGAGCGAATTCAGCATTGCTTTTATTTGCTCAGCTCGAGTCACTTTGTGGGAGTCTGGGGCCGTTATTACGTCCTCACAAATTGATGAATACGACGCGTTACCAAGATCGGCAGGACGCACCAGATGAGTCAAATCCCCCTCAGTTCTGATAAACATACACCCGAAAATCGAAAAGCCATCAGAATCGTAACCAGTAAGCCAGTACATGTCTTCGATTTTGAAAATCAAAACGCCATCTAGGCCTTGGGCGTTCATGCATGTACGGACGGAATCCTGGCGTTGGGAGAACTCCTCTCGACTAAAATGGATGTTGATGTCGGTCATAAAATCCTCACTATAAGTGACTATGTGTCGGGTACGAATATGAAAATATATCATCGATGATTGTCATAACATTATCAAAAATTATTATATGACAGCAACGGCAATAAAATTTGTAGTGGCAACTAGTGATCGCAGAAAACCTAATTAGGTTCTCGTAAGGGGTTAGTCGCTTTCAACATAGCCACTATTAGCGCATCACGTTGCTCTGACAGTTCCACTGTGTTCGGCTTAGCTCCTTCTGATGACAGTCCACTCACGAGCTTTTCTATTGTCGAAGGATTTAAATCGACCTGGCCTAGGTCAGCCCACCAGCGATGAAAACTATCACTATAACGGTCACAAAACTCAGCCATGCCACCTTCACCAGCACCCAAGTTAAATAACATATGCGGCCCCATGGCTGCCCAACGTAAGCCGGGCCCCGCCCAAACGGCCTTATCTACGTCTTCAACAGATGCTACGCCAGACTCTACCAAATGGATGGCCTCTTTCCATAACGCCGCTTGTAGCCGATTAGCTACATGTGCAGGCACTTCACGTTGCACCCTGATAGTGACCTTTCCTACAAATTTATAAAAGGCTTCCGCTTGCTCCAGTACTCCAGCGGCAGTCTTGTCATTCGCAAGCAGTTCCACCAAGGGAATTAAATGTGGTGGATTAAACGGGTGGCCTAATATAAAGCGAGATGGGTTAGACCAGCCAGCTTGCATTTCAGACACCATAAGGCCCGAAGCAGACGAGGCAACAATGGCATCAG
>Ga0302120_10000324_pt1 | contig 20767 bp, 13 predicted proteins | sample AG5_Bottom_MG_FD_203118 | JGI IMG/M metagenome (GOLD analysis project Ga0302120, IMG submission 203118) | Marine microbial communities from Western Arctic Ocean, Canada - AG5_Bottom | ecosystem: Environmental > Aquatic > Marine > Oceanic | place: Canada: Western Arctic Ocean | collected 2017-10-01 | reverse complement strand
GCCCCCGGTGCACCACGGAACCATCTACCGCATGCTTTTTCCCAAGAGACTCGGCCCAAAGTTGCTTGAACCAATCCGCCAAAAGCCGCATCCGATGACTGTAGGGAAAGTGAACGTGAACATTTTTTCCCTGTTCCAAGTAAAGGACATGCGCCAAGGACCAAGCAAGAGCCGGGTCTTCTTCCGGCAAGCATTCTGCCAAGTTTCTATCCACCCGCGAAGCACCCTCCAGCATGCTCTGCGTGTCCAAGCCCGCAATTTCCGACGTGAACAATCCGACCGACGTCAATATGGAAAAACGCCCGCCCACGCCAGGAGGCACCGTCAAAGAAGCAAAACCCTGCTCATTACAAAGTTTACGAAAATGTCCTTGCGCCGGGTCCGTAGTAATGGTGAAGCGTTTCTTAGCCTCTTCTTCGGAGCCCACCGCCTTCTTCACGGCATCAAAGAAAACCAAAAACTCCGACGCCGTTTCAATCGTTCCCCCACTCTTTGAAATCACATTAAAGTGCGTCCGGTCCAAAGGAAGATTTTCGAGTAACGCCGCAATCCAGTCAGGATCCACGGAATCTGGAATAAAAATCTTCGGCCGACCGGAAGCGGGACTCCACTCTTGATAAATCGGGGCAAGGGCGGCCAAGAGAGCGGCGTTCCCCAAGGCGGAGCCGCCAATCCCCAAAACCACAAAGGCCTCTACGGTGCCGTCAGCCAAAACTTCCTTGGCTCGCTTCCGGCATTCAGCAAGGAATTCCTCTCTTGTCCCCAAGCCTCGCCATTCGGGGCGTTGATTTAAATGAGCCTCGCGGACCGCCGCAGCCCGAGGGAGGGCATCGGCAAATGCAGTGCGTGTTAGGCGGGCGTCAGAGCCACTGCCAAAAAGAGAAGTAAGGTCAACGTGAAGTGCCATGGTTCTTGAATTTCAAGAAGCCTAACATCTCAGGAAGACTCCCGTAAGCCTAAGGAGTGGTGTATCCTTTGTCCCCTGAATCATGCAGAAGAACAGCAATTCTCTCTTCATTCCCGTCATTGCTCTTCTAGGGCTCTTGGCGGTAGCGGTTTTGTGGTGGTTGCCAGCCGGCACGCCGAAGCCTCTTTACACTGATGTCGCTCCAGTCGACGGCACAGACAGGCCCGAGAACCCTATAAGCGCCATTTCTACAGACCCACTCCCTATCCCGGGCGGAGTCAGTCATGGAGAACGCACCGAACTGGACCTGCCTTCCGGGCCCGATGGACAGGGCCCCACAGGAGCTGCCATTCGTGGATCTGTCGTCACCACGGCAGGAAAGCCCGTTGCCAATGCCACCGTGACTTTGACGGAACGCCTTAGCATGGACCAACCGTTCATGACCTACGAAGAATCGGGTTTGCTGCAACGCACCACCACCACCCTCAAAGATGGGTCGTTCTCCATCCGACGCCTGCCCATCGGTAAAGAATTCTCTCTTTGGGTCAGCCATCTGTCCCACGCGCCGACGGAAGGTCCTCTCGTACGACCGCTCCCTGAGGAAGAACAACAACTTCCCCCTCTTGTTTTAGGAGATGGTTTTCGAGTCTATGGCTTCATTGCGGATGCCGGTGGCAATCCACTGCAAGGGGCCGCAATTGAACTACGCATGCAAGACACCCGTTTTCGGCCGGGCACGCATGCAGAATGGGATGAAAAAGATCGAGCTATCGGAAAACTTCGGACGATTCAGAGTCAACCCGACGGCTCCTATGAATTCTTACACCTCGGCTCTGGAATTTTCACGCTCACCGCTTCCCTCGAGGGCTTTGCCACAGGCAGAGTCATGCCGGTCGTCCTCATGGGCAGTAATCCTGACGCTGAGCACAACTTGGAGTTAGGAACGGAGTTCAAGTTAGGCGGGCGCGTGGTCGATGAACAGGGGACTCCAATCCCCGAAGCGACCGTTTCTGTTGCGCGCTCTCGCCCTCGTCCCATCCTCAGCATGGAAGGCGCCAGCCTTGAGGATGGCACCTTTGAAGTCGGAGGCTTACCCGAAGGCACCTATGGCGTAGCCGTTTCTTGCCCTGGTTATTCCCCCATGCGCATGACCCGCGTTCAAAGTGGGCGCATGGATTTGGAGTTCATTTTGGGTACACGCGGGGGCGTGACGGGAAAGGTCACCGACAGCCAAGGGAACCCTGTACCCCGTTTCACATTGGCACTGAGAAAAGTCAATCCAGGAACAGCCATGTTTGGCATTCCCGGAAGAGAGACACGAGTTCAAGATGAAGCCGGGATGTACCTATTTGAGGATTTAGAACGGGGTACCTACCGACTTCTCGTCACCGCAGCCGGCTTTGCCCCCACGTATAGCCCTGGATTTTTCGTCGAGCAAAACATCGTACGTGATGTCAACATCACCATGACTTTCGGCGCGGAACTTTCGGGGAAAGTCGTTTCCAAAGACCAACAACCTCTAGCGGGTGCCGAAGTCATTTTGCACGGTAAAGATTACAGCAACCAAGACCGCTTCTCTCTCTTTGGTGCAACCCTCGGAGACCCGAACAACATTCCAGGAACAACCGTGAAAACGAATGCGCAAGGTGTTTTCCACTTGAAAAATGTTTACACAGGTGATCTGCAATTGGAAATTGTTCACTCTGAACATCTCCCGGAATTTATCTTCCTTCACCTTCCCGAAGGTGGGAAAAAAGACATCGGCACGATTTCCATGCAAGCCGGCGGTGAAATTTCCGGCACGGTCACAAGCAAGGGCAGCAAAGTTCTTGCGGGATCTACGGTTTACCTCACCCGTCAAGGAGGAGGGCAGTTTCTCAGCAAACAAGCCGTTACGGATGCCATGGGGCGTTTCCTTTTCCAAGGTCTTGAGCCTGCTCGCTATGACCTCACCGCAGTCAGCGGCAAAGGCGGACCCTTCCTCTTCCCAAGCCAAAATAGTGGCGCGAAAAAGTCAGTCTCCCTGCAGTCTGGCGGTTTTGAAAACATCACTTTGCAGGCACAAGAATAATCACCACCATGTTGACCTCTCTTCTTCTTCTTCCCTTTCTTGCTACCCCACAAGAACCGATTTCTCCTGAATTACTGGAAACCGTCGGTAAAAAAGCGGTCACCTCCGCAGAAATTTCCGCAGACGACCTTCGCCTGCATATTGGCTATTTGGCCAGTGATGAATTAGAAGGCCGAGGTTCTGGTCGTCGTGGAGGGGCGCTGGCAGCGGAGTATTTTGTTTCTCAATGGAAACGCTTGGGTCTGAAACCCGGCAATGGAAAGTCTTATCTCCATGAGTTTGAAGTCAATGATCGTGAAAAAGGAAAGCGCATCAAACTAACTTGTCGGAACACTTGTGCCATTCTTCCTGGAACTGACCCCAAGATGAAAGACAAGTATTTAGTCATTGGAGGTCATCATGACCACGCCGGCTTGGGGGAACCGATGACCGGGGGGATGGGTGCCTACGGTGAAATTCATAACGGAGCCGACGACAATGCATCCGGCTCTTCGGGTGTCTTGGAATTGGCGGAATACTTCACCGCCCATCCCCTCAAACACCCCATTCTATTCCTCTCCTTCTCTGCGGAAGAGCGTGGACTTTTAGGAAGCAAAGCTTTTGTGAAAGACAAAGTCATCAACCCCAAAAAAATGTTGGCCATGATCAATTTAGACATGATTGGCCGGATGCGTGATGATTATCTCTTTGTTGGCGGCATGGGTACCGCAAAGGAATTTCACGAAATCCTAGACCCCGTCTTCGCGAAGAGCTCCCTGAACCTTGACTTAAGCGATAAAGGGGAAGCACCAAGTGACAATACTTCCTTTTATCATGGTGGAGTCCCAGCTCTTTTCTTCTTCACCGACATCCATGACGACTACCACATGCCTGGAGATGACGCCGACGGCATCTTGTATGACGAAGAAGTTCAGATTCTGAATATCGTCAAGGATTGCGCCATTGCCCTTGACCAAGTGAAAAAATTGAAATTCACGTCCAATGACGGCATGGGTATGCCCCCCGACTTTATGGAGCGGAATATGATGCATTTCCAGCACGCAATGGAGCGCAAGCAAAAGCTTGGAAAGCTTGGGGTCACCCCAGAGGAAGGCAAAGAGGTCATTAAAGCAAAAAAAGTCCGAGAGGACTCCGCCGCAGATCAAGCGGGCCTCAAAGCAGGGGACAAACTTCTCAGCATTGAAGGACGCGCCATGGTGACCATCTTGGACATGCGTCGCGCATTAGGCGGAAAAATGAAAGGGGAAACGGTGGAAGTGGTTTACTCCCGGTCGGGGAAAAGCCATACCGCTACCATTACTTTGCAATAGATGTTGGCTTGGGCACCGTGAGCTTCTTCCACGATGTCCAACGTTTTGCCGGATAAGTGAACTCTTGGGGGAAGTGTCGCATTTGCAACACTTCCCCTTTTTTAATTCCACGCAAGATTGCCCGCTGCAGCAAGGGGTCATTACGATCATGAGTGAGTTCGGCTAAATGCAAGGTGCCGTCGGTGGACTTCCACTCTAGGTACGGGCCAAGCGGACGGACACTCCGAAAGCGAACCGTGGCCCAATTTCCGCCGACTTCCGCCGATGGCCCCGCCTCCCAACTTGCCATCCCCAGGGTCAACATATCCGTCGTTGAATCCCAAAAAAGAGGGCGGCCCGATGGCCCTTCTGTTCTCAAAGTTGGATGTAATAAATCTTGCGTGGTTCCTCGCTGTGAAAGAGGTCTTAGTTCTAAATCAAATGTCTGAATGGTGCGCCCGCCATCACAAAGGACCTCGACAACCCCCAAAGACCCGTTCCATAAGACCCCGACCACCTCTTTCAGCAAAGGCTCTCCCTCCGCGCTTCCTAATCCAAGGGAAAGGGTGAAAAGTAGAACAACGAGCCGCAACATGCTACGTAGAATAGCGAATACCAGTCACTCATTTACCCCAATGAAACACCTCCCCCTCCTCCTTATTTTCTCGGCCATTCTCCTGGCCCTCTCCCTCTTTCTCACAGGAAATCCCTCCACACACAGTGTGGGGACCACCCTAGGAACTTCGGCAGATGCGGAATACACGAAAGATACGGCGGCAGTGGCGAATGTGGCCACCGTTGACGAAGACCCTGGCCAGGCGGCGGAATCGCCCACGCGAGTTGCCCAAAAAGGGCGGGGGCCGGCATCCATCAAAATCAGCACCATGATGGAAGGGGCTTCTGCGCCCATTACCATGGAATACCGTATTCGCAGTCGTTTAGACTCTTTGGGTTATGGCGGTGGCGGAGAGGACATAGGTTTCAAAAATGCGCAGGCTCCAATTTTAGTGAACGATTTAGAACCTCTGGAATACACCGTGGAAGTTCGCTCCATTTTCGGCCTCCTCCAAGAAAAAACCCTGGACTGTGTTGCCGGAGAAACCACGGAATTTTATTTCAGCCTTGCCCTCGCGGGCGCGATCCAAGGCAAACTCACGGACTCCGTCGGCCAACCCATTCAAGGTGCGGCCTTGCTGGCAAAGGAATGGAACAAAAACGATCTCGCTCGAAAAGTTCGGGCGCAGTCTCACATGGTAGACCTCGAGAAAAATAGCAGGAACCCAAGATGCACCACCGACGCCGACGGAATTTTTCTCCTCCCTGCCCTTGATGCCGGAGCTTGGGAAATCTTTGCCTACGCCGAAGGCTTCCAAACGGCTGTCCTTGCAGGAGAAGTGAATGTAGAAGCCGGCATTCTGACCACGCTTGACGAAAGAAGTCTCCTTGAGGCCGCCACCTTGGAACTGACCGTGGTCCACGGAAAATCAAAAAAACCCGTGCAAGGTGTATCGGCGCAATGGTCTCCTGAAAACCTCCGGGCAGGACTGATTGGGCTTGATTTCTGGAGAGTTTCCAATCATCTCACCGATGAGCAAGGAAAAATCACGCTGACGAACCTCCCCAATATTCCCATCGTCCTCAAACTGACTTTAGATGAGGCAGAACGAGCCTTTGATATCTCTCCGTGGCAAGGAAGTCTCCATCTTCCTGACCCGGGTGTTACGACAGAGAAAACGATTGCCCTCCAAACGGGTTTCGGCCTGGTTGTTCACGTCACCGATGAAATTACTGGAGAAAAACTGGAGGACTTCGAAATCATCAAACTTCAGCCCACGCAGGAGTCGCTGATTGGAACGGCACTCTTAAGAGACCAAAAGAGCGACTACACCCCCATTCAAACCTCGGCGGAACAGGGGATCCGCTTTCATCAAATCCCGGAGGGGAAGTGGACTTTACGCATTGAGAAAAAAGGGTATGCCCCCCTTGAATCCGAGTCTTTTTCTCTTAGCTTTGAAAACCCACTGGAACAACTTCAACTCAGTATGGTGGCCGGCGCCTCCTTGCTGGTTCATACTTTGGATGGAGAGGGCAACCCTCTTTCAGCGTCCATGATTCAGATCGCTGGACTGGACGGAAAATCACAGGCTGTGCGTACTGCAGGGGAAGACGGCTCTTGGCTGGAGCCCAATCTAAAGCCTGGGAAATACCAAGTCCTCTTGGTCCCGCAAGATGAAAAAGGACAAACTGATATTCTTTTTGAGTTTGTCACTCTCCATGCCGGGGAACAAATCGAAGTCACCTTGCAACCGTCGGGAGATTGTTCCTTACGTGGCATCTTGACCAAAGGAGGCATGCCTCAACCCAACATGGGCTACGCTATTTTGGCGGGTACCGGACTCGTTCGAGGAGAGACGGATGAGCAAGGCATATTTTTTCAAGAGAAGCTCAAGTCCGGTCTCGTTACTTTGATTGTGGGCGCCGTTGGAGGCGTCGGCAGTAATCATCAAACGACGGTAGAACTCTTCCCTGGAGAGAACGAGGTAGACATTCACCTGCCCGGCGGGGAAGTCACAGTCCATGTCGTGGATTCCAGCACCGGCGAAAGCATTGCGGGCATGACTGTCGCCGCACGTGAAAAAATGGCGCGAGGGAACCCTAAACTCAGTGTCACGGATGCCGATGGCATCGCCACCCTGGAATTTCTGGAAAGTGGAGAATGGGAACTTGCTGCCGGAAAAATGGTGATGCCGCTTTTCGGCGGGCCAGAAACCTACGGGGCCACCATGCGCTCCATCACCTATGAAGAAGGCGTTTCTACGGAAGTCACCTTAGAGCTGGGGCCCGGAGCAAGTTTTCGCACCCTAGTGCTGGGTACCGACGGCAACCCCGTCGCCGGCGCTTCCGTATTTTACCTAGATAAGTTTGGGCAACCCTTAAGCCAGCTTTCTGTGAAGTCAACCAACTCCAAAGGGGTTCGACAGCTTGATGGATTACCCGCTGGCCCCGGGCGCATTTTGGTGCGACACCCAGAAGCTGGCACTGTAGAAGTCCCTGTCGATCTAGTTGCAGGAGAATTGACGAAGGCACGTATCACCCTGGAAATGGGTTGCACTGTCTTTGTACAAGCCGTTGACGAAGAAGGCTATCCCGTTAAAGGGGTTCTAGTAAATGCCATTGATGACCGTGGCTCCCCCATCAGTGCCACCTATTCCATCGAGCAATCCCAAAGAACCAATGTGGCCTTCGTCCAAGGTGGGGCACAATCCATTGGGCCTTTGCCTCCGGGACGTTATACCCTTTTGCTGTATCGGCTAGGGATTCCCCCTCGTCGTCATGACTTAGTCATTGATGCCGGTGTGCCGGAAATGTACCTAGAGCTCCAGCCCTGATTTCACTCCTTCAAGCTTCGGATCCGCCCTTCCCCATGGCCGGAGAAATGGCTTCGCTTGCCGCAGCTTTGGCATGGGGATTTGCAACCGTTTGGTTTACTCTTGCTCTCAAGAAAGGTGGGAAGGCGGCGGAAGCCGTTTTCTTCAAGAACTTCTTCGGAGCCCTCTTCCTTGGCATCGTTGCGTTTTTTTTAGGCTCAACCCAAGGAGGCGGGGCGGTTGGATCCGGCAACCTCTCATGGCTTTTGGCATCGGGCTTCATTGGCTTGGCTCTCGGAGATTTGTTCTACTTCACAGCTCTGGCGCATATCGGCGTGGGAAGAACCTTAATCTTGACCCAAGTTACCCCGGTTGCCACGGCGATTTTGGCTTGGATGTTTTTGGATGAAACCCTCACGACACAACAATGGCTGGGCGCCTTCCTGGTGGTCTTTGGAGGCATCCTGTCGGAGTCTCGCCAACCCTCACGAACAGCGGGAGACAAGCTGGGGTTCTTGGCAGCCATCGGTTGCATCGTGGTTTTTTCTATCGGCAATGTGCTCACGCATCATGGAATGACGGATACGGGCATGGTGACTGCGGCCGCATGGAGACTCGGAGCTGGAGCGGCCGGAGTTTTGCTCCTTGCATCCCTTCGCAAGAAAGGATGGGAAATGCTGAAGTCTTCCATCCAGCCACACACCCGCAAATTTTTCCTCTTGCCATCTGCCTTGGGTACATGGCTGGGGCTCACTTTGCTCATGGGAGGTTTTAAGTATGCCAAGCAAGGGGTGGCTGCAAGCCTGGTTGCAACCACCCCCTTGGTTTCCATTCCGCTAGCCGTGATTTTCCTGAAAGAGAAACCCGGTTGGCGGGGCTGGGTCGGTGCTTTTTTTGTTCTTCTTGGCGTCATCGTTATGACCCAGTAGCTCAGCAAGAGTATCCTATGCACCATGTTTCACCGCGTCTTCATCGCAAACCGAGGCGAAGTGGCTGCCCGTATGGTCCGCGCCTGCCAGTCGCTTCGAATTGAAGCCGTTTGTGGCGCCTCCGAAGCTGACCTTGATGCTAATTTCGCCTATCTGGAAGAGGCCACCGATGTGATTTGCCTTGGCCCCAGTACCGCCGCTCACTCTTACCTCAATATGACGGCTATTCTTCAAGCGGCAAAGCAGAGCCATTGCACCGCCATCCACCCAGGTTGGGGGTTCCTTGCAGAAAACGCAACTTTTGCCGCGCTTTGTGAGCAACATGGTCTAACGTTCATCGGGCCGTCCCCCTCTATCATGGATCAAATGGGGCTCAAAGTAGCTTCCCGAGAAGCTGCGCAAGCCGTCGGCCTTCCGGTTGTTCCTGGCTCCGACGGTCCGCTGCATTCCCCCAAAGAAGCCATTCAAGTGGCTAAACAGTTGGGCTACCCCATTGCGCTCAAGGCGGATGCCGGTGGAGGCGGACGGGGAATCCGTCGGTGTGATCATGAGGGTGAAGTCAAAAAGGCATTCGCCGACGCCTCGAATGAAGCGCGCGCTGCGTTTGGAAACGCCACCTTGTACATGGAAAAGTACTTGGAAGGTGGGCGACACATTGAGTTTCAAGTCTTCGGGGATGGACGCGGCAATGCCGTTCACTTTGGGGAAAGAGAATGCTCCATTCAACGCCGGCACCAGAAACTTTTGGAAGAAGCACCCTCAGTTGCTCTGACTTCAGAGCAACGAGACCATTACGGGGAAATGTCGGCCGACGCCACCGCCGCGTGGAATTATGCAGGCGCCGGCACCATGGAATTTCTCATGGCACCGTCCGGAGAACTCTTCTTTCTAGAGATGAACACGCGGTTACAAGTGGAGCACCCCGTCACCGAAGCCATCACAGGGCTGGATTTAGCGCAAGCACAAATTCAAGTTGCAGCGGGGCAAAGTTTGCCGTGGGCGCAAGAGAATATTTCTTTCTCTGGCCATGCCATTGAAGTGCGCATCAACGCGGAAGACCCCGACCAAGACTTTCGACCCGCGCCAGGAACCATCACGGAATTCCAAATCGAAGGAGAAGGGATTCGCGTGGATACCCACCTACAGGCCGGAAGCAAAGTTTCACCGCACTATGACTCTTTGATTGCCAAAGTTATTGCCCATGGAGACACGCGGGAAATGGCTACACAACGCATGATCAAGGCGCTTGAGGATGCTGTCATCAAAGGTGTCCCCACCACCCTTGGCTTGCATCAACGCATTCTGAAAACCAACGACTTTCACTCTGGAGAGTTTGACACACTGTGGCTCGCACGCTGGATGGCTACCGAGTAACTCCTGCCCTCTTCCTTTGGGCAGCAAACATCCTCCTGGGTGTTTTATTGAGCTTTAGTTTTTTCGGCCGCATTTCCGACGCCCCGTCGGTATCCGTAGGCCTCTTTGGAGTTTTCGCTCTTCTGTCTAGCATTGGCATTCTCTCGCTGGGGCCTGGCCTTCTCAGCGTATTGCTTTGCAAAGTAATTCGTGGCCCCTTACAAGCGTGGGCTTTAGCTCTTTGCTGGACCATCGCTATTCTCGTTTTATTTATTGATACTCGTCTTCATGGTTTTTACGGATATCACATCAACTCCACGGTCATGGCTGCCATCTTCACCCCGGGCATTGAGCAATCCGTCAGCGTGGGTTGGGGAGAAATCCTTCCTCTTATTTTCATTGTCCTAGGCTTAGTTCCTGCGCAAGCATGGCTGGTTTCCCGTCGGCCAATGCAAAAAGAAACCCGATGGTCCCTTGGAATCATTACAGGGTCTTTGCTTGGATTCCTTGTCCTTCCACTCCTTGAATCTGCAGCGGGGCCAGATTTCAAAGGCTCCATTGCGGAGCGCGCCGATGCCATCCCCGGTCCAAACTTTGCAGACCCGATGGGCGTTTATTTTACAGACCTAGAAAAAAGGGCTCTCCTAGACATTCCGGCTCCAGACCTACCGGAAGACGCACCTTCCTGGAATATCCTTGTTGTGGTCTTGGATTGTCTTCGCGCCGACGCCCTTTCCCCCGGCGTGTCCCCGCGCATACATGCCTTTGCAGAAGATGCTCGGCAATTTCAAAATCACATGAGTGGTGGGAATTGGACCCAACACGGGATCTTCAGTCTGATTTATGGATGGCATGGCTCTTACTGGAAACCAACGCTGAAGAAAAAGGCGGCTCCTCCCCTGTTACGCACCTTGAAGAAAGCAGGCTATGACTTCCGAATTTCTGCTGCGGCCGCGCAAACCTTCCCTGCTTTCCGAGACACGGCTTGGGTTGAAATTCAAGAGGACGTCTATGACCAATTTCCAGGAGAAAGTCCGTGGAAGAGAGATGAGCAAGCCGTGCACGATTTTTCTAAATGGCTCCAAGAAAGAGAAACCACCGCGCCATTCTTCAGTTTTTTCTTACTGGACTCCACGCATCAGGTTTACAGTTTTCCCCCAGATAATACGCCGTTTACCCCCTTTGAAGAGACCATCCGTTACCTCCCCATTTCCTATGGCACGGACACGGAACAAAGAGAACGCATTCGAAATCGCTACCGCAATGCCATTCATTATGCCGACGGCTTAGTGGGACAAATACTAGATTCACTTTCTGAAAATGGACTCAAAGAGAACACCTTGGTGGTGATTACAGGAGACCATGGAGAAGAATTTTGGGAACATGGAATTTGGGGCCACTCCACAAATTTTTCAAAAGAACAAGTGTATGTCCCTTTTCTTGTCCAGGGCCCCACCGTGTCTGCAGGCATCGAAACCCGGCCGACCTCGCACCTTGACTTCTCCCGCACAATCCTGGAATGGCTTGGTGTCTCCCCTTCTTTCGCCTCAGAATATAGCCTAGGTGAAAATATGTTCCGACCCAAAGATCACCGAACTCGGGTTGCGGGTGGATGGCAAGGCCTCGCTCTTCATGATCAAGGTCACATCATTTTCCTGCCCAGCCCCGAAGGCGGGAGGACATCGGTGTACACCGAAAACTGGGAACGTTTAAATAATCCCGATGCAGTATTGAAGAACGCGCAACCTGCCATTCAAAGACTTCAAGAAGAATGCGCGCGCTTCCTCGCACCCGCCTTACAGAACTCTCCGCCCATCCCCCCGAAGCGATAACCTTCCCTTTATGGCGTTTGTCCCCCTCCACCCCATCGGTTCTTCCCGAAGCACCTTTTTAGAGCCAGAAGAAATTGATCGCAATTCCTCTTTCTTAGCGGAGCACAGAAAAACCCTGGAAGATCGGCGCGCCAAAGTTGCTGCGGGCTGGGGGACAAAGTATCAAGAGCGCACCAAAGCTAAAGGGAAGATGACTGCTTGGGAGCGGGTAGATGCTCTTAAAGACAAGAACGCCCCAGTGCACGCCGTCAGCACCTTCATCAATTGGGGCCGTCAATTTGACCAAGGTGGAAAGACCTTAGAGTCCCCAGGCGCGGGAGTGATTACTGTTTTAACTCAAGTGGAAAGCCGTTGGGTAGTCGTCATCGCCAACGACAACACGGTAGCTTCAGGGTCTTGGTGGCCACAAAGTGCAGAAAAAATTGAGCGCGCGCAGGAGATCGGGTTAAGCCTACGTATTCCTGTGGTCTACCTTGTGGATTGCAGTGGTTTGTTCTTGCCGGAGCAATCGCTTTCTTTCCCTGGAAGAACCGGAGCAGGCCATATTTTCAAAAAGAATGCGCAGTTGTCCGCGGCAGGCGTCCCGCAAATTGCCGGTGTCTTTGGAGACTGTATTGCCGGGGGTGGTTACATGCCCATCATCTCAGACCGCGTTTACATGACTGAGCAGGCATATATGGTGATTGCCGGGGCCGCGCTCATCAAGGGCGCAAAATCTCAAAATCTCACCAGCTTGGGCATTGGTGGCCCAGAAGTACATGTGCATCAATCGGCCTGTGCCGACGTGCGCGTGCCGGATGACGCCCATTGCATTGCCGCCATTCAAGAGGAAATCCAACGTACGGCAGGGTCCGGTGCTCCTTTTCGACGCGGTGGCGTTGCACCCGCCCCGCCTGCTTTTCCGGCCAGCGAATTAGATTCCATTTTTCCGCCCGACCACCGTACATATTACGACGTGCGCGAAGTCCTGGCCCGCCTCGTGGACCGATCCATGTTTTGGGAACTTCTTCCTCATAAAGGCAAGGAAATGATGGTCGGCGTCGGAAGAGTAAATGGCCTTTACTGCGGTTTCATCGCAAACGTCCAAGGCCCCATTCCAGATCCGGATCAACATGGAAAAGTGAAACCGGGTGGCATCCTTTACAAAGAAGGGATTGCAAAAATCTCTCAGTTTTCTCGCGCGTGCAATTCCGACGGCATCCCCCTCATTTGGCTTCAAGACATTAGTGGCTTTGACATTGGCGCCGAAGCGGAGGCACAAGGCTTGTTGGGGTATGGATCAAACTTGATTTACACCAACAGCACCAATGAAACCCCCATGTTCACCGTATTGATGCGCAAAGCGTCGGGCGCCGGCTACTACGCCATGGCCGGGCTTCCCTATGAACCCGTCTTACAGTTATCCACGCCCATTGCACGCCAAAGTGTCATGGAAGGGCGCACCTTGGCCATTGCCGCATTCAACACGAAACTAGATGACCAGTTTGAAGTAGCCTCCAAAGATCCGGAAGAACGTGCCGCCATTGAAAAAGGAATGGCTTCGGTGGAAGAACGCATTGAAGGAGATATGGATCCCTACAAAGCGGCCAGTCAACGCGACACCGATGAAATTATTTTGCCGTCAGAACTTCGGCCATACTTAGAGTGTCTTGTCGAAGCCTCTTATCAAGCACAAGGGTATCGTCGGGTGAAGAACCCTCGCATTTGGTCTCTTCATGACTTAAATGTATTAGCCAACGGCAACGCATGAGTTCCTTGAGCTTCACTTTGACCGCACGCGAGATTCCTGACAAAAAAGGGTGGGAACTTCTCGCGCCAACCGTGGGATTTTTTTCACAAACGCCCGATGTAAATCAAGCGATGACTCCGGGGATGACCACAGGGACGTTGACCATTTTGGGGCGCACGCACACTCTTCTTCTTCCGGAGGACATCGGCGGAATTCTGATTACTCCCCGTACGGGAAAAACACAACGGCCCGTGGAATATGGAGAAGTCCTTTTCTGCATCCAAACTCATGACGGAGCACTGGCGTTTCAAAAAGAAAAGGAAACTGCTTCCGCCGAAGGCGAAGCAGTCATCCGCGCTCCCCAAGCCGGTCGTTTTTACCACCGTCCGACCCCCGAAGAAGCTCTCTTTGTTCAAGAAGGAGACACCATTCAAGTAGGGAAAACAATCGGCCTCTTAGAGGTGATGAAAACGTTCAACCCCGTCAAAATGCCGGCCGAAGACCACCTTCCATCCCCCGCTACCGTCGTACGCCTTTTAGTTGCGGACGGTGCGGATGTTGAGGAAGGGCAAGCTCTTGTAGAATTGGCTTAAGATGGAAACGTATCTTCCCGCTGCACTGGCCTTCGTTTTTGCCCTTATCGTGGATCAACTCCGCCGGAAGAACAAAGAACTCCAACGGCAGCTTCAGGATTTAGAAGGCAAGCTTCAAGCAGTGCAAGTGGAAAAACCAACTGCGCAGCCTTCGGCTTCATCGGCATCCTCGCTCCCACAACCCTTGGCTAAACGTTTTGATACGGCAACGGGCCTGCCCACCCGAGAGAGTTTCCTGGAACGCGTCGACAAACAACTGAAGCAGGAATCGGAAACAGACAACACCACTTCGGCGCTGATTTTGATGAAGTTAGATGGATTCCGCACGGTGCGGGACGGATTAGGAGAGAAAAAGGCCGAAGAACTCTTAATGGCTCTTGGCCATGCCATGCCCGTAGCGTTTGGCGCGAACAGTGCGCTCGGCAGACTCAGCGAAGATGAATTTGCCATTTTGGTCCGTGGGCTCACCAATCCGGACCAAGCTGCGGAATTAGGGGCGACCTTCCGAGATCAACTATCCGCTGGGTTTTCGCTTCCCCAAGTAGACCGGAAAATTGGGCTCACGGCAACCTTAGGGGTAGCGCCGTGGACGCCGCAATATCAGAAAACAGAAGACTGGATGGCGGACGCCGACTCCGCCTTAGGCGAAGCACAAAATTTAGGGGCTGGTCGGCTTTCGTTTTACTCCAATACCATGCATATGCGGTCCGTAGAACGCTGGCGCATGGAGGGAGACCTACGAACAGCCATTGACCAAGACATCTTGCAAATGCACTTTCAGCCCATTGTGCATTTACCCACCGGTCAACCAGCAGGATTTGAAGCACTTGTCCGCTGGATGGATCCGATACACGGTTTCGTCTCACCTGCCGACTTCATTCCCGTTGCGGAGAAATCAGGGCTCATCGGACCCATCGGCGAACTTGCGTTACGCCAATCATGCGCTGCTCTTTCGGCATACCGAAAACTGTTCCCCGATGCGAATCTTTTCATGAGCATCAACCTGTCCCCCATTCAATTGCAAGAGCCCGGCCTCACCTCTATGGTGCAAGCCATCCTTGCACAAAGTGGCGTCCCCGCTCAGTCTATTAAACTGGAAATTACGGAAACTGCCATGGCCGCGGAAGCAGAAAAAGCAAAAGATGTTTTACAAGACCTTCGCCACTTAGGAGTAAGTTTAAGTTTGGATGACTTCGGAACGGGCTACTCCTCCATGGCCTATCTTGATTCCTTTCCGGTCAGCACTTTGAAAATTGATCGGAGCTTCATCACTGAGATTGCCGAAGATGAAGGTAAAAAGGAAATTGTCCGTGCTATTTTACAACTTGCCCAGGGGCTCAACTTAGAGGTCATCGGCGAAGGCGTAGAAACTTCAAAGCAGAAAGATGCTTTGTCCTCCTTGGGTTGCAACTATGGACAAGGTTGGCTCTTCGGCAAAGCTCTGCCCGCCGACGAAGTCCCTGCATGGCTCAAAGAAAATCAAATGGGTCTCCATGCAAAACGATGAAGCGCCGACTCATTCTGAATGTCGTTGCGCTCACCCCCAAACTCCTGAAGTCCGGCGCCATGCCTCGTTTGGCGGAGCTTTCGGAAAAGCTCGGAATGCAATCCGTCACGCCCGACCTTCCCGCCGTCACCGCCTCCATGCAGGCAAAATTCCTCACCGGTCAACCAGCCTCCGTTCATGGCGCCGTCGGCAATGGTTGGTACTTTCGTGATTTAGCCGAAGTCTGGTTTTGGAGACAATCTGCCAACCTATTGCAGGCGCCCACTCTTTTCGAGCGCTGGAAAGAACAAAACCCCGCGTCCAAAACTGCGCAGATTTTCTGGTGGTGGAATCTACCCTCCCGCGCGGACATTTCCGTCACGCCTCGCCCCACCTATTGGGCCAACGGCAATAAAGGGCCTGATATCCACACCCATCCAACCACACTTCGTCGGCGACTCACTCGACGGCTTGGGCAATTTCCACTTTTCCAGTTTTGGGGGCCGGGCGCCAACATCAAAAGTACACGATGGATTGTGGATGCAACCTTAGATGTCTTAAAAGAGGATGACCCTGGGCTCACTTTAGCTTATTTACCTCATTTAGATTATGACTTGCAACGTTTTGGGCCCAACAGCACTCAGGCTGCTCGCGCCGCACAAGAATTGGATGTCGAAGTGGGTCGGCTTTTAGACGACCCCGCCACCAAAGATTTAGAAATCACGGTGGTCTCGGAATACGGAATCACGGAAGTGAATTCAGCCATCCTTCCCAACCTTGCACTGCGTGAAGCTGGTTGGCTATCGATTCACCCTGCAGAAAATGGAGCGATTCTTGACCCCGGAAATTCACGCGCTTTTGCAGTTTGTGATCACCAATGCGCTCATGTGTACGTCCAACGGGCGTCGGACATTCCTCAAGTCGTGCAACTTCTCCAAGACTTGGATGGAGTAGAAAGTGTTTACACCAAAGCGGACTATGCAAAAATCAACCTCGACCATCCCCGAAGTGGTGAAATCTTTGTGGTGTCGCGGAAAGACCGATGGTTTGCTTACCCCTATTGGGGAGCCAAGGACACGCCTCCAGATTTTGCCCGGACTGTGGATATTCACCAAAAACCGGGCTATGACCCCTGTGAGCTTTTCTTAGATTCAGAGAAATGGGCCATCAAGCTTCGTGTTGCCATAAAGATTCTGGCGAAAAAGTTAGGGTTTCGCACCCTATTAGACGTCATCCCCCTCAACACGAACCTTGTCAAGGGCTCGCACGGCCGCCTTCCTGACCACCCCGACGAAGGCCCGGTTCACATCGGCGCCCCACTTCCTTAGGGCTTTTCGCTTAGAATATGGCGCCCCAATTGCAACTATGAGTAAATCCGAAAACAAACTCTACGGCGACGTCCACGAACGTCCTGTCCCTGCCAAAGTCACTGTCCCCAGTATCCGTTCGCGGAAGAATGGGGCGCCTCTTTTGTGCCTCACTGCCTACGACTACCCTACGGCACGGCTTGTGGATGAAGCGGGTTTTGATTTGATTTTGGTTGGCGACTCCATGGCCAATGTTGTTCTTGGGCATGCCAGCACCCTCAAGATAAGTTTGGATCAAATCATCAGTGCAACGCGCGCGGTAAAAAGAGGAGCCGACCGTCCTTTAGTCGTGGCCGACATGCCCTTTGGAACCTTTCATGTCAGCCCCGAAGACACCACCATCAATGCGCTTCGCCTTATCCGAGAAGGCGGTGCACAAGCCGTCAAACTTGAAGGCGGAGAAAGTAGAGCCCACTTGATTCAAAAACTCGTCCAAGCCGACATACCTGTCATGGCGCACATCGGCCTTCTTCCTCAATCGGTACACTCTAAAGGAGGCTACCAAATTCAAGGGAAAACGCTATCCAGCGCTCAACAGGTATTGCGTGATGCACTTGCTGTTGAAAAAGCCGGAGCCTTTGCCGTGGTCATTGAAGGCGTGCCGTCGGAGGTGGCGTCGGTGGTCACCCAATTACTTTCCATCCCAACCATCGGCATTGGAGCCGGCCAAGGTTGTGACGGACAGATCCTTGTTTTCCATGATGTGGTTGGATTGTCCACAGGCCCAGCTCCCAAGTTCGTGCGTCGGTATGCGAATCTCGCCGACGTCATACGCAAAGCGCTGGGGGAACTCGTTCATGACATTCAACAAGGTCAGTTTCCCAAAGAATCCGAAGCCTATGCCTTAACGGAAAATCTTCCGAGCCATTGGGCCGACGACGTCATCGAGGCTCAATCCGCTCCTGAAAGTTCAAACTCGCTTGACCGTTCTTCACCATGAATTTTTGAAGAACGAGGCTTTTCTTCACGTCACCGTCCAGCGCCATTTCAATCTCACCAGTCACTCCTCCAAGAGGAGACAAGCGCGCCAAAGCATCTCGACAAGCCAGTGGATCTCTTGCGTCCAAGCTCTGCGCAAGGGCTTTCACGGCTAACTGGGCCGCATCATAGGTCAAGGCGGACAATTGCGTGGGGCGTTGACCAGGATAGAGGCGCATGAATTGAGTCACGAAAGTGCGCACCGGCAAGCTTGCATCGGAATCCGAAAAATGATTCGAAATATAAGCCTCGATGGAGTTCGGTACTTGAATGGGATCTGCCAACAAGTCCGGTGAATCCCAACCGTCGGAGCCCAAGAGAGGAATCCCATTCCACGCGGGGTAGGCTGCTTCCAAGAGAGGTCGGATGTCCGGCGCGTACCCAGGAATCATGATCACATCCGGATGACTGGCAGCCACCGCTTCCACCAAGTCCTGAAAGTCCTTTTCTTCTGAATAGTAATAAAAGCGCCCTGCTAGATTACCGCCGAAACGAACGAAAGATTCTGCAAATCCACGGGCCAAATCCAAACTATACGGTTCGGACAAATTCACAATGAGAGCGGCATGGTTTGCACCCAAAGTAGACACGGAAAACTTTGCCAACGCCTCGGCTTGCTGTGTATCCAAAAAGCAGGCGCGGAATGACCAAGGGTTATCTTGAGTTACCGAGGGGTGCGTGGCCGAAGGCGAAAGAATAGGAATATTTAATTCTTTCGCTCGGCGACTTGCTGCAATACTCGAAGAAGAATAAGCCGGGCCCACAATCAAAGAGCACCCTTCCTCATAGAGTTCCGTAACACACCGCACACTCTCCCTGGGGTTCGAGAAGTTATCCATCACAACAAAACGACAGGAAGGGTTCTCTCCTAATTCACCCTCCAAGGCTCGCAGGCCGCTTAAAGCTCCCGCACCGTCAGCGGAAAACCCACCGGAAAGAGGAAGAATGACACCGACCAAGGGAACCGGACGATCCCCACATGCCGTAAAGCACAGGAAGAGGAAAAGGGGGAAAACTTTATTCATTCCATCCTCGCAAGGCATCCGTGGCACTCCGACGCACCCGCGCCTGATCCGACAACTTGGACAATTTCTGCAAGAGCGTCTTTGCCTCCGGAGTGGCAATACGAACTAATGCATGAATGCGTTCTAAACTTAGCATGATACTGGGACTGCCTCCAAGGCTTGACAATGCCGTGATGGCATCGGGGTGACGGGTGAACCCCAGGGCTTCGACAAAATCAATGCGCAAGTCACCCCGACTATCTGAATAAAGTGGGGATTCCTTCCACAAGGAAAGTGCGTCCCCAAGGGGGAAAACGGCCGAGCCACCCCCACTGCGCCCTAAAACTACGGCAGCGTTTTTAACCACCATCGCATCCTTGTCTTCCAAATAATGAACAAGTTCGCGACGAGCGGTTGCAGAAGTAACAGGGTCCGCCTCCGTATTCAAAAAAGGCTCAAGGAAACGGATCAACTCTACTTTCCGCGCTGACAAACTTGGAAGAAACTTCCGAATGCTTTCATCACCCTGCAACAAAGCCAATTCAATGTATTTGTCTATGCCACTAATCAAAGAAATACTCTTCTCCCAATCCCCCTCATCCAGGGTGGTTTCCGCAACTTGAAGTTGAATCGCAATGGTGCTCTCATCAAAGCCACCGGCTCCGGAAATGAAGTCGGCCAAAGCACCTTCTTCTGCACCCGCCGATGCACTTGCTCGAATGTGCTCCGCTTTTTCCTGCACCGCTTGTTGGCGTTGATTTAAGAGAGTGGTGAGCCAGAGAATGGAAGTTCCAAGAACCACCCCGATTGCTGCCGCAATGGTGGTGGTGCGGTTTCTCTGCACTATGCGCCATGCTCGCGTGAAAGGACTAATGGGCGAAACGCGAATAGCTTCAAAATTCAGAATACGACGAAGTTCCAGGGCCATTTCCCGCGCTGACGAGAAGCGCTGGTCTGGATCCTTTTCCATGGCTTTCAAAACGATTGTTTCCACATCCTTCGGAAGTTTTGGGTTTAATTTGCATGGAGGAACGGGGTCTTTCGTCAAAATAGCCCGCAAGGTAGCCTCAAAGGTGTCTCGAAGAAAAGGGTGCTCCAAAGTTAAAAACTCATACAACGTCACTCCAAGAGAATAAACATCTGTTCGATGATCCACCTTTAAGCGTCGAGTCATCGCCTGTTCTGGACTAATGTATCCTGGGGATCCTAAAAACTCACCTGTCCGCGTAATCGAAATATCTCCGACAGATTTTGCGATTCCAAAATCCGTGATCACCAGATTCCCCCCGCGATCGAACACAAGGTTTCCCGGCTTCACGTCTCTATGAATCACCCCCTGCTGGTGCGCAACATCCAAAGCCTCCGCAATTCCAGCAATCAACTCCACCGCTTGATACACGTAGTTATTCAAACGGAATTGAATCACGGTGGTCTCATCGGGATTCCAATCCTCGGTGGGCGTCGCCGTATCTGGATGCGTCCGCGCAAGCAAGTCCACCATAACTATGGATTTTCCAACTTTGCGAGCCTCCCGAAGCCGATCGATAACTTCAGCCAAATCAGGGCCAACCAAGTACCGCATGGCAAAGTAGTGCAAGCCATTATGGTTCCCCACCGCATAAATCGGAATAATGTTGGGGTGACTTAAACGGGCCACGGCCTCCGTCTCTCTTCCGAAGCGACTCAAGGCGCGCTTGGAAGAAGTCAGCCCGGGGTAAAGAATTTTAATGGCAACCCGACGGTTTAAGCTTTCTTGATGCGCCTCATAAACTGCGCCCATTCCGCCGCGTCCAAGCTCCCTTAAAAGGTGAAAATCACCTAAATAGTCCCCCGTCTCTGGACCAGTGCGGAGCAAAGATGG
>Ga0302120_10000323_pt1 | contig 20771 bp, 21 predicted proteins | sample AG5_Bottom_MG_FD_203118 | JGI IMG/M metagenome (GOLD analysis project Ga0302120, IMG submission 203118) | Marine microbial communities from Western Arctic Ocean, Canada - AG5_Bottom | ecosystem: Environmental > Aquatic > Marine > Oceanic | place: Canada: Western Arctic Ocean | collected 2017-10-01 | reverse complement strand
AAATCTAAACCATTTTTCTGATTCATGTCGATCGTGGGAAACAGCAGGCCTGATGAGCGACGATCATCAATTGGGAATTTCATGTAGGGTAAGTAGAAAATCGGAACATCTTTGACTTCTATGCGGGCACTTTTAACCGTGGCGAAACCAGTATTTTGATTAATTTCAATTTCTTTAGCCACTAGATGCCAGCTTGAATCGCCGGGTTCGCAGGACGAGTAGGACGCATCATTAATAACGATAATGTCTTCAGCTTTTCGAACCAGATTTTTGGCAGTGCCGCGGACTGAAGCCTCATGAATAACATAGGTGACATTGTCGACCTGTACATTTCGGGTAGCCATATCAACGGTCGCTCGATCACCAAGCAGTAGTAGGCCTGGTTCGCGAAATTGCACATTGCCTTCTAAGGAAACCTGGCCTGTCGACTTATCAACTTTAGCATAACGGCTGCGAACCTCACGGTTACCTTGGGATATCTGGACATCACCTTCTAAGATCGCCACTGAATCAGATGGAGCTTCAGTGGAGATCGCTTTAATTCTTAGAGGTGCATCTTCCATTTTCAAATTAGCATCTTGACTATCATGCTGAGGTTCAATGTAGGCACCGCAACAATTAGCGGCGAGTTTACTGCGTTGCTCGTCCGTCATAGCCTGCGCTTTGACCCAGTCAAGGTTGTGTGGCTCGGCGTTATTTTCAGTCGCTAGCACTGTAATCGGCCATGCGAGGCTAATGGTAACTGCAATTATAAAACGCAGATGAAGGCGGGTAGAAATGTATTGATTTGCTAGCATCAGAGCCAGAGTCCAACAGTCATATTAATACCCTAACATTTTACCTGATATATTCGACTATTAGCGCGATCAAATCACTTAAATGAGCTAAAATTAAATTTTATTGCCAAGGGAGAATAGATACAGTGGTCTTAGCTGATAAATCAACCTCGTTTGGAGGAACAGAAGCTGATGAATAGCGATCTTAGTCAGGATTTTATAGACTGGATTTTGGCTTATTTGCCCGTTGACAACAAGCTTATTGAACCGCTACATGTCTCGCCTCTCATTGGTGATGCTGGGTTTCGCCGCTACTATCGATTAAATACTCAACCGAGCCTCATCGCTGTCAATTCGCCGCCAAGTAAGGAAAAGAACCAAGCTTATGTTGATATTTCATTGGTCTTTAAAACTGCGGGCATAAGGCGGCCTTCACTCAGGGCGGTTGATTTCAGTCGTGGGTTTTTGTTGCTAGAAGACTTTGGTGAAACATTATTACAAACGGTCCTTACAGATAAGTCTGTTGATTATCGCTACCAACAGGCAGAGTCCATGCTCCTGACAATTCAACAATTACCCGCTAACCCTCAGGTTTTCGCACCATATGATTTAGAGGTTTTGTCTAATGAGCTCGGTTTATTTGAACAATGGTTTGTAAAAGAACTGCTTGGAGTCGAGATCGATGCTGCGGCACAGATTATGATTGAAAGACTGTACAGCGATTTAACCTGTAGTGCTCTAGAGCAACCCAAGGTGATTGTTCATCGAGATTACCATTCACGCAATTTAATGATTTTGGAGGATGACAGCATTGGAGTGATTGATTTCCAAGATGCTGTTGAAGGCCCTATTACTTATGACTTAGTCTCTCTTTTAAAGGATTGCTACGTGCGTTGGCCCGCGGAGTTAGTCCAGAAAAGAGCTCTAAATTATAAGCAAAGGTTAGACCAGTTGGGGTTAATAAATAACGTTAACGATCAGGTTTTTTTACGTTGGTTCGACCTTATGGGGTTGCAACGACATATAAAAGTGATGGGTATATTTTCTCGATTGGCGCTAAGAGATGGCAAAGTTGATTATTTGAATGACTTATTTCTAGTAGTTGCCTATAGCCTAGAGATAGCCAACCGCTACCCTGAGACGCGTGAATTTGGCGATTGGTTTGATCAAAAAATCATGCCGTATTTGCTAAAACAAAGTTGGTATAAGGATCGGAGTGGGCCGCTATGAAAGCAATGATTTTGGCCGCCGGATTGGGCGCGCGGTTGCGACCACTGACCGATAGAACACCAAAACCTATGCTTAAGATCGCTGGGAAACCTTTGCTTGCTTATCATCTTGAAAGGCTTGCGGGTGCGGGCATAACCGAAATCGTAATTAATATCTCTTGGTTAGCTGACCAAATAGAAGACTATTTCTCTGACGGCAGTCAATTCGGAGTGACCATTAATTGGTCTCGTGAAGAGTACCCCTTAGAGACTGGGGGTGGCATTTTGAATGCTCTACCCTTTTTAGGGTCAGATCCTTTTTTGTTGATTAGTGGTGACATTTGGACTGATTTTCCCATTGAAACTTTGCTGATGAAGTCGTTAGAGCTGAATAACCTGGCCCATTTGGTGTTGGTGGATAACCCCAAGCACAATCCAATGGGTGATTTTTCGCTTGCGCATCATAGAATAGGCTTTGAGTCGAAACGACATACCTATAGTGGCATTAGTATTTTAAGTCCTGAATTATTTATGAATATTGATCAGCAGGACAATATTTTCCCATTGCGTAATGTATTCCGACCAGCAATTCTCTCCCATCAGATAAGCGGCACCCTTTATTCAGGAGAATGGTGTGATGTGGGGACTTTGGATAGGTATACTAATTTAAATAAGCGGATAACAGAGAACTAAGATGTCACTACTGAATAACTTCAAACTATTTTTTTGGTTGGCCATTGTGGCAGTGATCTTATTGTCGCTATTACCTATCAATGTGCCTCAACAGCTAGTTAGCTGGGAGGATAAGATACACCACTCTATCGCTTATGGTGGCCTATATTTCTTAGCTATCTGTGCTTATAGCTATCGATTTTCGATTTGGAGCATTGGCGCCATTTTAGTACTCTTTGGGTTGCTCATGGAAATAGCCCAGTCCATGACAGCCTATCGTTATGGTGACCCACTAGATTTTCTTGCGAATACTTCGGGTATTCTTTTGGTGGGTATTGCTTATAGTATGCGTCGCCGACGATTATGATTTCTGTTTATCGCGGTAGTGATTATTTTGAAGCACAATTACTGAGAGACTTGATCGAGCAAGCTGGCTTGCAGGTATTCCTTCATGGTGCTTCATTGCAGGGCGGTTTGGGCGAGATCGCGGTCATGGGGCACTTGTCGATCATGGTCAATGAATCAGATCAGGCTAATGCGGCAGATATTGTGGCGGCTTATGAACGCGGTGACTTTATGTTAGAAGGCGAATAATGACCAGTCAAGTTAAGCAACTCATGCTTTGGGTTGCACCTCTGGGAGGTGCTTGTGTCTCGGCTTTAATGCTGTCTTATGGGTGGGCAATTGAGGGGGCTTTGACAGCTGGTTTGACGCTTCTTTGTGCATTGTGGTGGATATTTGAGCCGATTCCGATTCCGGCGACGTCTATGATTCCCTTAGGCGTCATGCCTCTGTTGGGCATACTCGATGGTAAGCAGGTTGCCCAAGCTTATGGTGACCCGCTTATTATTTTGTTGATGGGCGGCGCCATGCTGTCAAAAGCGATGGAAAAAAGTGGCGCTCATCGACGGATTGCTTTGGGGTTGGTGAACCTATTTGGTGGCGAGAACCAGAGCCGATTAGTGTTTGGCTTTATGGTGGCCTCAGCTGCACTAAGTATGTGGGTGTCAAATACTGCAACCACCCTTATGTTATTGCCTGTTGCCTATGCGGTTATAGACAGCGTAGAAAATTCTGCTGAAAGTCAAAAGCTTGCTATAGCGCTTTTTTTGGGCATTGCCTACTCTGCAAGTATTGGAGGTTTGGGTACGCCAATAGGTTCGCCGCCTAATGTCATTTTTCTTAAAGTGTATGCTGAAACCACGGGTTCCATGCCGAGCTTTAGTCAATGGATGGCTTGGGCGTTACCCGTGGTAGTGATTATGATTCCGGTAGCGGGTTTGTGGATGACGCGCCATCTAAAAAATGGCACCCCCCTAGAAATACCTAAAGTTGGCGTCTGGCGTGACGAAGAAATTCGCGTGTTAATCATATTTGGTTTAACTGCTCTAGCCTGGATCACTCTGCGCGAGCCATTCGGTGGTTGGACTACTTGGTTCGGTGTGCCGTCTGCAAATTATGCTGCGGTAGCATTGACGGCAGTTGTACTAATGTTTGTGATACCTAATGGTTCTGGCGGTAAATTATTGGATTGGGAGTCGGCCTCCACGATTCACTGGGGGGTTTTGTTATTATTTGCTGGCGGTATTGCTATTGCAAAAGCCTTTGCGATCACAGGCATAAGTACAGCAATCGGAGATGCGCTTTCTGGTGTGACTCGCTTATCAATTATTGTGGTGATAGCAGTGGTTGCAATGGCCGTCACCTTCCTTACAGAAATAACCAGCAATACCGCCACCACAGCTTTGCTTATGCCTATCCTCGCGGCGGCTTCATTAGGCGCTGGTTTTGAACCGGCACTCTTAATGTTACCTGCAGCCCTGTCCGCAAGCTGTGCTTTTATGTTGCCAGTGGCTACTGGTCCCAACGCGATTGTTTTTGGTACTGGCAAGATAACGGTCGAACGAATGGTCAGAGAAGGGCTAGTGCTCAACTTAATCGGGATTCTGGTTATTACCGCTGTGGTCTATTTTTGGTTAGGAAACTAGTAAAATTAAAAATATTATTGAACTAAAGGATTGATTTTAGCTTTCTATTAGTAATTTAACGTTGCTTGGTTTTAGTATTTGGCTGCCTGCAAAAGATAGAACCAGAGTCGTCATTTCGTCCCAAGTATCTGCTTTTCGGATACCTTTGATAGCTTGATCAATGGCCCCCGCTTGATACATCAACATTCTAAGATGGGCGCCACTGCATCGTTTAAGTGCGCGACGAAATAGTGGTAAGCGTTTTTCCCAAACGCCAGCATTCTTTAGGGCCCAGTCACTGTGCTCGCCTCTAGCTACCTGTTCACTAGCCTTAACAAGAATACGTAATTCTCGAGTGATAGCCCACAGCAGTGGAACTGCGTCAGTCCCTTCATTTTGCAAACCTCGCAATGATCTCGCGGCAGATTGAGCATCTCCTATTAATATTTTGTCGACAAACTCAAACAGGTTATATCTTGCACTATCAGCAACTACCGAGGACATTGTTGTTGCATCGACTTTGCCGTCTACCGCCAACAATTTAAGCTTCTCTATTTCTTGGGTGGCGGCTAAAAGATTACCCTCAACACGCTCAGCAAGAATTTGAACAGCCTCTTGGTTTGCGTCTATCCCTGAATCATGGAGGCGCTGCTTAATCCAGCGCGGTAATTGTTCACCCGTGATAGGCCACACTTGGACATGGGCTCCCAAGGATTCAATACTTTTAACCCATTTACTGTTTTGTGCCGCGCGTTCAAGCTTAGGAGCGACTATTAATAATAGATTGTCTGGGTTTGGGTTAGCGCAGAGTTCACAGATTGCCTTACTGCCCTTATCACCAGGTTTGCCATTACTAATATTAATTTCTATTATTTTCTTTTCAGAAAACAGCGATAATGCGTTAGCTTCATTATGTAGTTGGTCCCAGTCAAATTTACCATCGCTATAAAAAACATCCCTTCCCGAGAACCCTTGCTCCCGGGCTGCAAGACGCAGGGCATCGGCTGATTCCTGCGCTAGTAAAGGTTCATCTCCGCTAATCATATAGGCAGGCAACAGATCTTTATGAAGGTGGTTTTTGAACTGCTCTGGTCGTATTTTCATCGCTTACTCTTAGGTTTCTTCAGCACTCTATTTACTGAGGCAAAACGCGCAATCGATTCAATATTTGACGCGCTATATCTTCGCGCATTCCGTCGCGTATAAATTGCTCCTCATTATCTGAAGCTAGGATGTCGTCCTCACTAAATTCATAAACACGTTCCACAGAGGCTGTGGATAAAGGTGTTATTTGATTACCTTGAGGATCGGTGATATAAAAATCAACATCTTCGTTAAGCTGATACTCGGCAACTCGAGCGCTGGCATTAAGGCTTGCAGTGCGGTGATTTTGCCTAAAGTCGACAATAACGACAGCATAGTCTGCGCTTGCAGAATTAGACGCGACCTTCACGCCATAGGTGTTAAGGGCTCGCCTTAACTCGGTGATCAGTGCGCCACTAGGATTACTTGAGGAGATGTAAATAGTTCCTATTGATGAAGGAGCAATCTGAGTATCACGTAATTGCCAGCCACAGCTAGTGATTAGGAAAGTAAGGGCTATTAGCAATATTTTTTGTTTCATCACTGCTCCCTTAGTTAGCCACGATGTTAATTAATCTACCAGGTACAACAATAATTTTGCGAATGGTAAAACCTTCTATAAAGCGCTGAACATTAGCATCTTGGAGGGCAATTTCTTCAATGCCTTGCTTGGAAATATCGGCAGATACTTCAATTTTACCTCGTACCTTGCCATTCACTTGGAGCACTAAGGTTATAGTCGTGCGAACCAAGGCTGACTCGTCAACAACGGGCCAGCTAGCATCTGCGACTGATTCTGAGTTACCCAGAGTCGCCCACAAACTATGACAGATATGCGGCGCTACAGGTGATAAAAGTAAAATAGCACAGGTCAAAGCTTCATGTCTTACCGCGATAGATTGCGCATCTGACTCATTTAGCTTAGCAATATCATTTAGCAATTCCATAACTGCAGCAATCGCCGTATTGAAGGTATTACGCCGACCATAGTCATCGTTAACCTTACCAATGGTTTCGTGCGTCTTACGTCGCAGATCTTTTTGTGTCTCGTTAAGGTCGTCGACATTTATGGGGTCAGCGATATCGTGGCTTAGGTGATCATGAACCATCTTCCATAGTTTGCGCAAGAAACGGTAGGCGCCAGAAACGCCCTCATCACTCCATTCTAGAGTTTGCTCTGGAGGCGCAGCAAACATAGTGAACAGCCGTACCGTATCAGCACCATATTTATCAATAGTCGTCTGGGGGTCTATGCCGTTATTTTTAGATTTAGACATCTTAGTAATGCCGCCACTGTGGACTGGCAGGCCAGTTTTAATCTCGATGGCAGTCAGGGCGCGACCCTTAGCGTCGCGCTCAACCTTAACGTCGCGGGGGGATAGCCAGACTTTTCGGCCGGCGGTCTCAGTGTAAAACGATTCGGCCAGCACCATACCTTGGCATAGTAGGCTCTTGAATGGTTCGCTGCTACTCACTAGTCCTTCATCACGCAATAATTTGTGGTAAAACCGAGCATAGAGCAAATGCAAAATCGCGTGTTCTATACCGCCCACATATTGATCTACCGGAAGCCAGTAATCGGCCCGCGCTGGGTCGAGCATCGCGCTATCTAGGTCGGAACAGGTAAACCGAGCGTGATACCAAGAGGACTCCATAAAGGTGTCGAAAGTGTCTGTTTCATGCTCAACTGATTTGCCGTTCAAGTCGGCCATGCGCCAATTTTTGTCTGCCTTAATTGGTGATTGGATACCATCCATCGTAACGTCGGTGGGTAAAATTACTGGTAATTTATCTAGAGGCACTGGAATTTCACCGCCCTCCGCCAAATTGTACATTGGGATAGGCGTGCCCCAGTAGCGCTGACGACTAACACCCCAGTCACGCAGGCGATAATTGGTGGTTACTGAACCATGGTTAGTGGACTCAAGATCAGCTGCCATGGCATCAAAGGCGGCAGCGAAATCAAGTCCGTTGTAGGGGCCTGAATTAACGAGTAGCCCTTTTTCAGTAAAAGCATCAACATCAACGTCACAATGTTGGTCGTTTGTTGGCGTCACAACCTGCTTTATAGGTAGTTGATATTTCTTAGCAAACTCATGGTCACGTAGATCATGAGCGGGCACAGCCATTACTGCTCCCGAACCATAGTCCATCAACACATAGTTTCCCACCCACACTGGAACAAGTTCTCCAGTCAATGGATGCAGGGCTGTGATACCAGTATCTATGCCACGCTTTTCCATTGTGGCCATCTCTGCTTCGGATACCTGTTGTGTTTGGCACTGTGCTATAAATTCAGCCAAGGAAGAATTAGTTAGAGCAACTTCCAGTGCTATTGGATGCTGGGTTGCTAAGGTTAGATAGGTAACGCCCATCAAAGTATCAGGACGAGTGGTGTAGACCTCAAAGTTTTGATACCCAGAAACGCTTTCTGAAAGATCAAAGGTAACGTTGATACCGCGACTCTTACCAATCCAGTTACGTTGCATCGTCTTAACTTGTTCTGGCCACTGATCTAAATCGTCTAAATCGTCCAATAATTGCTCGGCATAGTCGGTGATACGTATGAACCATTGGGGAATTTCTTTTCGCTCTACTGGGGTGTCACAGCGCCAACAGCAACCATCGATTACTTGCTCGTTGGCTAGTACGGTGGCGTCTTTAGGGCACCAGTTAACTGCGCTGGTCTTTTTATAAACAAGCCCTTTATCGTACAGCTTTGTGAAAAACCATTGTTCCCAGCGGTAATAGTCGGGCTCACAGGTAGCTAATTCTCGTGACCAGTCAATACCAAAGCCAAGAGACTTTAACTGTGCCTTCATGTAAGCAATATTTTCATGTGTCCATTTAGCCGGTGCGGTTTTATTCTCCACGGCGGCATTTTCAGCCGGCAAGCCAAATGCGTCCCAGCCCATGGGTTGGAGCACATTTTTCCCTTGCATGCGTTGATATCGGGTAATCACGTCGGTGATTGTATAGTTGCGCACATGTCCCATATGTAATTTTCCGCTGGGATAGGGAAACATGGCGAGACAATAGAATTTTTCTTTGTCAGGATCTTCAGTGACTTCAAAGGTCTTGTTGTCTGTCCAGAACTTCTGGGCTTCTCGTTCTATCTGAGCGGGGTTATATACTACGTCTGAGGTCATTAATATTCACTGCTTATAGGGTTTACGAATTAAGCGTGAATTATAGGCGAATGAAGCCCACTCTAACAGTCACATACGATGAATACCCAGAAGAGTATTCATCGCAAGGATTATAAAACAACTAGTGCCTGGCTTTAGCTGGCTTGACGGGCAGGTATACCAAGCTCTTTAAGTTTAGCCGCCATATCCTCTGCTGAGGTTGCGGCCTGAATATTGCGATCAACAAACAGAACTTTGCCATCTTTACCTATATAGACGGTATGGCGCATTGGCATACCGTAAAAGGCCAGAACATCATAGGCCGCGGCGACTTTTTTAGAGGGATCGCTGAGCAAGGGAAAGTCAGCCTCATTTTCGGCGGCAAATTCTTTATTCGTTTCTAAGGGATCTACGCTCGCCATAAAATAGGTTACATCTAACGCTTTAAGCAGATGACCATTCTTTGCAAGAGACTTGCACTCAATAGTGCAGCCAGATGTGAATGCTCTTGGGTACCATGCAATCACAATTGCTTGTTTGTTGTGAAATTGCTCTAGGGTGTAGGTTTTGCCATCGGTAGCCTCAAGGGTGAAATCTGGCGCCTGATCACCTACTTCTAACGCAATGGCTGAGAGTGATATTGATAAGCCGACTAAAACGGTCAGTAATACTTTGTTAATGGTCATGTCTTGGGACCTCCACGATCTCAATATTGTTTTCTTGCCCTAACTAAACTGATACAAATAAGTAAGGCGATCAAAATGATTGGCCATGATCTAAGTTTAGTAAATAACGTCGCTCCGATTCTGGGTTGCACCGTGCCAGAGAGCGCTAAGGTCTGGTGCAGCTCAATTGTTTGGTAGATCCGACCTCGGTGATCAACTAATGCAGAAATGCCATTATTAGTGCCACGAATCAATGGCTTGGCATTTTCTAGGGCTCTCATTTGCGCCATCTGCATATGCTGTTTGGGGCCAATAGAGCGCCCAAACCAAGTATCATTACTCACCGTCATAATAACCGATGAATCGATACTATTACGTGCGACTAGGTCTGGATAGACCACTTCATAGCAAATAGCCGCTGAAATAAAGTGTCCTTGCACCGAAAAAGGTTCTTGATTATCCGCCCCCCGCGCAATTGACGACATAGGCAGGTCAAAGAACTTAATCAGCCCACGCAGTAATGATTCAAGGGGTACATATTCGCCAAAAGGCACTAGTCGTGTTTTATTGTATTGTCCAACGGATGGGCCCAGAGCGATCATTGAATTAAAATAACGACGGGTTTCATTGTCGTAGGTCACTATGCCTGAGAGTAAACTTGTATTCGTCTTTAAGGCTCTTTTCTGAAGGTCCTGTATGAAGACAGGAATGCGTTCTGGAGTAGTTGGGACAGCCATTTCTGGCCAGACAATCAAGTCTTTATCCCAATGGACCTCACTTTGTGCGCTTAATTGTGTGAGTATGGCAGTCTGTTTTTCTTTAGACCATTTCTCATCTTGTGGGATGTTAGGCTGGATCAGCGCTACCGATATAGGCTTGCCGCTTTTTTCAGTCCATTCATATTGCTGCAAGATATAACCCGCCACCACAATACACAACATAACTACCGCTGATTGACGAACGGCAGATAGCTTAATATGCCCTTGAAAAATCAACGTTAAAAGTATCCCAGAAAAGGCGCTAAGAAAACTTAGCCATAGAACGCCTCCGACAGGAGCCCAGCCACTCAGCCAGGTTTCGGTGTGGCTATAGCCAGCAAATAGCCACGGAAATCCTGTCAAAAACCAGGTTCTTATCCACTCACTAAGAACCCATATAGAGGGGAGAGCGAGTATCCAGCTAGTAGGCGTTTGAGGAATAAATGCACTCAAGGCGAAGGGCATAGCAAAAATAAAGGCTAAAAAGAGACAAAATAATGTTGTCGCTAATAGGGCTAGGGGTGCGGCAATAAAACCATACTCGTGAATACTGACATAGAGCCAGCTGGCACCGGCAAAAAACAAACCGAAAGCATAGGCGATAGTACTTAAAAGCGTTTTTTTAATAGTCTTATGTTGCAGGGTGCGGAACAGCAGGGCAATGCTAATGGGGACCGCGGGCCAAAAATTGAATGGTGCTAAGCCAAGGGGGAAAATGGCTCCAGCAAAGAGCAGGCCGCCATAATATTGAAGGTTTTCGATGCCTCTCATTAGATTGTTTTAGAGACTTGTAGCAAGGTTACCTTTCGCTTGTCTGCTGCGAGCACCGTGAAATCAAAATTTCCGACACTGGTCTTTTCAGCCACTTTTGGTAATCGGCCTAGGGCATGCACAACAATTCCCCCAACGGTGTCAAAGTCGTCATCTGGTAAACCGACATCAAAATATTCGTTAAAGTCGGCTATTTCAGTGATAGCCTCAACTGAATATAGGTTGTCGCCTAGTTTACGAATTTGCTCTGGTTCATGCTCATCGGTCTCATCTTCAATTTCACCGACTATTTCCTCCAAAACATCTTCAATGGTCAGGAGTCCAGATACTCCACCATATTCATCTACCACTATTGCCATATGGTAGCGTTGTTCTCGAAATTCTTGTAACAGAATGTTAATTCGCTTGCTTTCCGGAATGATATTGGCTGGACGTAGCAGACTCTTTAGATCAAAAGAGTCTTTGCCTGATAGTACTAAGGGGAGTAATTCTTTAGCCAACAGAATACCTTGAATATCATCTGAAGATTCTCCAACCACAGGAAAACGAGAATGTTGTGATTGGATAACCGTATTAAGAATTTCTTCTAACGATAAGTCTGCTTCAATGAATTTCATCTGCGATCGAGGGATCATAATCTCCCGAGCCTGCAAGTCGGATACTTTTAGAGCACCTTCCATAATTTGCAGTGCGCCTGCATCAATAATTGATTCATTTTCTGCACTTCGCAGCATATCAGCGACTTCATCACTGCTGGTCGGATTGGCGGAAAATGCTCGAACTAATCTTTTAAAAAAAGAGGGTTCGGTGGAGTTTTGGTTAGACGATTCGTCGTTCATGATTATCTCAGTGATGCTCGCTAGGTTTTTCGTTGCCTGCGGGCTCTAGGTAAGGTTCTGGGAAGCCCAGACCAAGTAAAATTTCAGTTTCCAGGCTTTCCATGATCTCTGAATCTTTCTCATTGCTATGATCATACCCTAGCAAATGTAGAACACCATGAATAATCATATGTGCCCAGTGCGCGTTGATTGATTTATTTTGTTGAGTGGCTTCTTGCACTACGACGGGAGCGCAAATTACGAGGTCACCCAGTATCGGCAGAGGCTCTGGTACAACAGCATCAAAGGGGAATGAAAGAACATTTGTAGGTCCTGTTTTCTCACGATACTGGCGATTTAGTTGAGCGCTTTCTTGCTCATCTACAATTCGTATGCTGAGCTCTAAGGCATCTGTTGTTCTTAGTGCCGCGGTAACCCAGTGGTGAATACTCGCTTCGTCCGGAGATTCCTCTGAGGTGCAAGCTCTTTGAATATGGATGGAAATAGTCATAAATTAGAGCGCTAGGACTCTTTTTCATGGGCATCGTAGGCATCTACGATACTTTGAACAATCGGGTGGCGAACAACATCTCGAGACTCAAAATGAGTGAAGCTAATATCTTCAACAGATTCTAAAACGCTACAAGCATGCACTAATCCTGAGTTAACACCACGAGGAAGATCTATCTGTGACATGTCGCCTGTAATGACGGCCGTGGAGCCAAAACCAATCCTTGTGAGAAACATTTTCATTTGTTCGCGAGTCGTGTTTTGACTTTCATCGAGAATGATATAAGCACCACTTAAAGTGCGGCCACGCATATACGCAAGAGGCGCTATTTCAATAACATTGCGCTCCTGAAGTTTTGCGACTGTTTCAAAGCCGAGCATCTCGTGCAAAGCGTCATATAGGGGGCGCAGATAGGGGTCAACTTTTTGTGCCAGATCGCCAGGCAAGAACCCCAATCTCTCGCCGGCCTCAACGGCAGGTCGAACCAATAGAATGCGCTCGACCTCATCTCTTAATAAGGCTTCTACTGCGCAGGCGACAGCGAGGTAGGTTTTTCCTGTCCCAGCAGGACCTATACCGAAATTAATATCATGAGTTTGCATGGCCCGCACATAGCGCTGTTGATTTAGACCGCGGGGCTTAATATTGCCTTTTTTAGTGCGAATAACTGAAAAGTTTTCGATATCACTGGGGGCAGGGATGGTGTTAGCCGATTGATCCATAGGCTTTCTTCTCTCATATTGTCGCAGGTGTAGATGTACCTCTTCGGGAGATACATGGTCGGAGTGAGCCGTGTGTTGATAAAGATTATAAATAACATCTGCAGCGTGCTGAGCAGGTTCAGCTTCGCCATAGATAGCGAAGAAGTTATCGCGTGAACGTATTTCTACCTTTAGCCGTTGTTCAATTAGGCGCAAATTATCATCAAATTGTCCGCAGAGTGAGGCAAGACGGTGAGCTTTATTTGGCTCAAGGGTGATGTTAAGGGCAGCAGGATGGCTTTCCATTTGTTTCAATGCGTGTTTAAAAACCTCTACAGTTGACTTATACACCTAGCATAGCTTGATCTTGAGAGAAGGGTAAACTCTTTTTTGTCACAGAGTTATTACAAACCCCCCCCTTTTTTTAATGCCAAGGCCTAAAAAGAAGTTATTAGTAATGAAAACTTCAGGCTAGCACTCCTCGAAGAGAGTTTGGCAGAGCTTCTGTAATAATCGCATCGGTAAATTCACCGATAAGACTATGGTCGCTGGCGCGAAAATTAACCACTCGATTATTTTCAGTGCGGCCCTGCAATTCTCCTGGGTCTTTTCGGGAAATGCCAGTGACTAAAAGACGCTGCGTGCTGCCAACCATTCGCCGGCTGATTTCACTAGCGTTTTGCAGGATACGGGTTTGTAGGATTTTTAGGCGCTGTTTTTTTACCTCATCACTCACGTTATCTGCCAAGTCTGCCGCGGGGGTGCCTGGCCGAGCGCTATAAATAAAGCTAAACGAAGTGTCGAAACCAATGTGCTCTATAAGTTTCATGGTGGCGGCAAAATCATCCTCGGTTTCGTTTGGGAAGCCAATAATGAAATCGGAAGAAATGCTAATGTCGGGCCGTAATTCTCGCAGGCGACGAATCTTTGATTTGTACTCAATAGCGGTGTGCCCACGCTTCATTGCCATTAGAATCCGATCAGAACCACTTTGCACAGGCAGGTGCAGGTGACTTACTAACTCTGGAACCCTACTGTAAACATCGATAAGAGCGTCAGAAAATTCTACAGGGTGAGAAGTGGTATAGCGAATACGATCGATACCATTAATGCTGGCCACAAATGGTATCAATTCGGCGAAGTCGCATATTGAGCCGTCAGGCATGTCGCCACGATAAGAGTTCACATTCTGACCCAGCAGGTTAACTTCGCGAACGCCTTGTTCGGCCAGAGAACTTATCTCAGCGAGGACATCAGCAATTGGGCGGCTTACCTCTTCTCCTCGGGTGTAAGGAACCACGCAAAAAGTACAATATTTAGAGCAGCCCTCCATGATTGAGACAAACGCGCTGACGCCATCTGCTTCTGGGGTTGGTAGGCGATCGAATTTTTCAATTTCTGGAAAACTTATATCGACAATCACTACACCATCAGCTTTTCTGGACTCCATCATCTCTGGTAATCGATGTAGAGTTTGAGGGCCAAAAATCAGATCCACAAATGGGGCCCGCTTGGAAATTGCTTCACCTTCTTGGCTAGCAACACAGCCCCCAACACCAATAATCAGATCGGGCTTAGCTTCTTTTAGGTGCTTCCAGCGGCCTAGTTGATGAAAGACTTTTTCTTGGGCTTTTTCTCGAATTGAGCAGGTGTTGAGCAATATTACATCTGCGTCTTTTGCGTTGTCCGTAGCGACCATCTGATGACTTTCACCGAGTAAATCTCGCATACGAGAGGAGTCATACTCATTCATTTGACAGCCATGAGTGACGATATGAAGTTTCTTAATGGGCTTTTCCTGCATGCTCTACACATTTCTTTTCAAATAGGGGCGCATTATAGCCTTGGTGCCCGAATCCGCAACATTTTGCAGTGTGATTAAACCGGCTTGTGGTATTATCCTCTTCTTTAATTTTATACCAATCACAGTGGCATCTTATGGCTAGCGAATCCATTTATCGAATTACTTTTCACAATCAAGGGCATGTGTATGAAATCTATGCACGACACGTTTTTCAAAGTGACCTTTGGGGCTTTCTTGAAGTTGAAGAGTTTATATTTGGCGAGCGTTCGCAGATGATAGTTGATCCTGCTGAAGAGAAGTTAAAAAATGAATTTTCTGGGATAAAGCGTAGCTTTATTCCTATGCAATCTATTGTTCGTATCGATGAGGTTGAAAAGGAAGGAACAGGAAAAATTACCGAAGCAAGTGGTGGTAATGTTAGTTCATTTCCATTTCCGCCGATGGCTAAAGCAAAACCTTCAGCGGATTAGAAACTGTGCACTTTAACGCGGTTGCTCATATTGTTTTGATTTTCCATGTAATATACGATATTGATTAATATTGCTATAACAAGACTTTAGCGAGCATTCACGATGTCAGAATTGACTATTAAATTATTGCCTTTTGAGTTTGCTCGAAGTAACGGCCTGTTACTGCGAGAATCAGAAGGTGACCTGATATTGTCACCCCAAGCCAATCAGTGGGCTATCTCAGAAGTTATTCGAGCCAACAGCAAATTTTCTGCCGTTACCCGCCTTGATGGTGAGTCTTTCGATAAAATGTTGGCGTCGATCTATAGTGGCCGGAAAAACTCCTCAGAATCAGTGATGGAAGATATTAAAGATTTTGTCGACATGGAGTCTGCAGCGGCAGAATTGGAAGATACTGGCGACCTTTTAGATTCTGAAGATGATGCGCCGATTATTCGTCTTCTTAATGCGATTTTGGCGGAATCGTTAAAAGAAAAGGCCTCTGATATTCATATTGAGCCCTACGAAAAGGAATCCTTAGTGCGCTTTCGTCTCGATGGCGTGCTCAGCACAGTGCTAAAGCCCTCAGTGCAGATCACACCTCTACTAATTTCTCGTATTAAAGTAATGTCGAAACTTGATATTGCAGAGAAAAGATTACCTCAAGACGGCCGCATGAGCGTCAAACTTGGAGGGCGCAGTATTGATTTGCGTATTTCCACTATGCCGTCAAGTCATGGTGAAAGAGTGGTAATGCGTCTTTTGGATAAAGATGCAGGTAAGCTACAGGTGGACGATCTGGGTATGCCCAAGGACACCTCTGACCAACTTGATGATTTAATTCGTCGTCCCCACGGTATTATTTTGGTTACGGGCCCAACAGGGTCAGGTAAAACCACAACTCTCTATGCTGCGTTGCAGCAAATGGATCGACAAGGTCGCAATATCATGACCGTTGAGGATCCGGTGGAATATGATTTGCCAGGCATTAGTCAAACCCAAATAAATTTACGCGCTGGAATGACTTTTGCACGCGGTTTAAAAGCCATTTTACGTCAGGATCCAGATGTCATCTTGATCGGTGAGATTCGTGATGGAGAAACGGCTGAAATTGCTACTCAGTCAAGCTTAACCGGCCACCTAGTATTGTCCACACTTCATACTAATACAGCGGCCGGCGCCATTACTCGCTTGCAGGACCTCGGCGTCGATAGCTTTTTACTGGCATCTACCATCAGGGGTATTCTGTCTCAACGGCTGCTGCGCAGGCTTTGCCTCAGTTGTCGTAAGCCAGTTGAGCCTAATGAATTTAATCGAGAGTTATTAGGTTTAGAGGTTGGCAAGACTATTTATGAAGCTGGCGGTTGCCCTAAATGCAACAGCACCGGTTATGCGGGTCGGCAAGCTTTGTTTGAATTAGTCACGGTGGATGCGCCACTGCAGACGCTAATTCATGAAAATGCGGGAGAAATTGAGCTGGAGACTTCGATTCGCCAGCAAGTGCCTAGTATCCGACAAGCGGGACTAAAATTGGTTTGTGACGGAGTCACTACAATCGAAGAAGTTCTTCGCGTAACCAGTGTGTAACTGACTATGCCTGCTTTTGATTATTCGGCTTACAATACAGACGGAAAACTTGTTGATGGTGTTATCGCGGCCGATTCTGAACGTCAAGCGAGACGTCTATTAAAAGACAAAAAACTATTGCCATCAACTCTCTCAGAGGTGAATCAGGCTAGCAAGAAAAAAGGTTATCGCATTGGGCGCCAGGCCAAGGTTGATAATTTTGATCTTTCGCTGTTGCTTCACCAGCAGGCTATTTTGATTCAGTCTGGATTGCCCCTTGAAGAATCTTTGCGCATGACCATCGAGCAAGCTGAGACAGATAAGCAGCGGCGTATGGTGGAAAGTTGGCGTAGCGAGATTACTGAAGGTCGCAGTTTTTCTGAAGCCCTGCGACGTTCACCCTATAAAATTCCTGATAGTGTTATCGCTGGTGTCGGGGTGGGTGAAGAGAGTGGCCATCTGCACAAGGTCCTATTGCGCCTCGCTGAAGAACTTGAAACCAGTGCCGCAAACCGTAAAACCATCACGCGTGCACTTGTCTATCCCATGACATTGATTAGTGTTTCGATCATTATGATTTCAATGATGATGGTTTGGGTGGTGCCAAAGATTACAGCGGTATTTGCTAGTTCAAATCGTGAGCTACCGTTGATTACTAAAGTTGTGGTTAGTTTAAGCGACTTTACTCAGGATTATGGCCTTTATGTTTTGGGGTTAATCATTCTTAGTGTTTTAAGTTTCCGCCAAGCTATGCAGAATACTGCGCGCAAACAGCGGTGGCATGCTTTTATACTGACATTGCCTGGTGTGGGTCGATGGGTGCGCATGGCTGATATTTCAGATTGGGCTCGCAGTTTAGGTGTGCTTCTAAATAGTGGGGTTCCCGCATTGGCAGCGCTAAATATATCGTCTGCTGTCGTTAGTAACCTTTCGCTGCAAAGCAAATTTAAAAAGGTGACTGAGGCCATGCGTCAGGGTACTAGCTTACATAAGGCTCTGGAAGATAATCTAGATGGTAGTGGGTTTTTGGTTCATATGGTAGGCAGTGGCGAAGCATCGAGTGAGTTGGATAAAATGCTGCTGAGAGTGGCTGAGTATTATTCAGTGAGGTTAACTAACGCAGTTGAAGTATTCTTGAAGTTACTTAACCCAATCTTAATCATTCTCATGGGCGCGATGATCTTAGGTATTGTGGCGGCGATTATGTTGCCCATTATGGATATGAACAATGCGATTTAATTATTCGCCTAATATCGTTGAATCAAATATCAATAAAGTTAAAGGGGGAGTTAAATAAAATGAAGTCAAATAAAAAACAGCGCGGGTTTACTCTTATTGAAGTAATGATCGTTGTAACTATTATGGCGTTGATGATTGCTGCAATTGCACCGAATTTATTTAGAAATGTTGTGAAAGCGGAGGCTATACGGGTCGCTTCAGATATTCGCCAAGTTGAGAGTGCTTTAAAGTTCTATCGATTAGATAACTATCGCTATCCTTCACAGTCTCAAGGTTTAGAGGCCTTAGTATCAGCACCTTCAGGGTCAACAGCAACTCAGTGGAACGGGCCTTATTTAGACAAGCTACCCTCAGATCCTTATGGCATTCAATACCAATACTTAAATCCAGGCACTCACGGTAAGCAGGTTGAGGTGTACACTTTGGGTTTAGACAACGTTCAAGGTGGAGAGGGTTCAGATAAAGATTGGGGTAATTGGAATCTTGATTGAATCTTTTGTTGATCAGATAAATCGAGTACTTAAGTAGGGTTTATGAGGCGTGCTCAGGGTTTTACCCTCATCGAATTACTGATTGTCGTTGCTATTATTGTGATTTTATCTGCTATTAGTGGGTTGGCGATCAACCAAGCCTTCGATCGGCGTTATTCAGCCGAGGCAGATAAGTTACTTATTTGGCTGCAACAATTATCAGAGCGCTCCTCACTTGAGAGTGCCGCCTACGGCATTGTTACCAACACCGACAATGAGAGTCGAGAGGCTACCGAGCTTGTCGCGGTGGTCTACTTTAAAAATCGTTGGATCGCAGTGACTTCGCCGAAGCCTTTTGTATTGGGTGCCGAGTCCATTATAGGCTGGGATATGGAGGTGTTGGAGGAAGAACTATTACCTCAAAGCCGACCCCAGGCTCTGGGAGTAATTGATAGAGATGAAGTTAAAACAGCAGAGAAAGAATTCCTGTTGCCAGAAATGGCATTCTTGCCCGATGGCTATGTCGAGCCTCAAGGAGCCATTCAGTTGTCTTTTGATTCTTCTACATTAATCTATTCTTTTGTTTGGGATGATGAGACCTCAAGGATGATTTTGGAGGCGAATGCCTTATGAAATATTCGACTAAGAAGAAAGGTTTTACTCTCATTGAGGTGATGGTGGCCCTTTTTATACTGAGCCTAGTGTTAGGGAGTGCCGTCCAAATGGTGCATCAGTATAGCGATGAGCGGCTGCGTATTAGAGAGCGTTTTTTCGCTAATCAGGTGGCTTGGAATCATCTTTTTGAGCGTTACCAGCATTCTCAGAAGTGGACAGCCAGCGCAGGTCTTTCAAACTTAAAGACCAAAGGTGTGGATAAGCAAGCTGGCCAGGACTGGCGTTGGGAGATGAAAATTGAGAAGGCTATGGGGCAAGACTTGTATCGCTATCAAGCCCAGTCTGGTTCAGTTAATAGTAAAAATTACCAGGCCACCTTGGCTGTTTACCTGGTTGAAAATTAGATGTTGAATCTGTATTCCAGCAATCGTCAAAATGGCTTCACTTTAATTGAAGTACTCGTCTCCTTAGGGATATTGGCGGTAATGTCAGTGATGTCCTATCAGGCGGTGGAAGTTGTTTTGGGCGCCAATGAGCGTAGCCGCACAGATCTTGCCGAAGACGTTAAATTACAACGTGCCTGGCAGATTATTGGACGTGATTTGCTGCATATGAGGCCTCGCCGTTTTGCTGATGGATTAGGGCAGGTCGAGGATGCGTACCTGACTAATCCCAGCGAGTTTGGCGTTCGGTTCAGCCGCGGCGGTGGGCCCATGGTTAGATCTAATCCTAGTGGTGTCCGGCGAGTAGATTATAAAATCAATAGTGACCAACAATTACAGCGCACCTCGTGGGCTATTACTGAGTCACCTCGGCTTAGTGACGGCAATACCTTTACACTTATTGGTGGTGTTAAAGATGTAGTTTTTGAACACCTTAGTCGCACTGGCTACTCCAAAGACTGGCCACCAATTAACCAGCCTCTAAGTAAATATGCATTGCCAAGGATGATTAGAGTAACGATTATCTTAGAGAACGAGCGCGAGACTTCGCGTTTATTTCCGGGGGTGGTTCGTGATTAAAAGTGGGCCTCAAAAACAGCGTGGTGTGGCTCTGCTCGCTGCATTAATTTTAATGTTAGCGGTAGTCCTCATTTTGACCAACATTTTTTATCGTCACCAGATTGATGTTTCTCAGGCTTCCGCTTCTTTGCACGGTGATCAGGCATTATTAATTGCTATTAGTGGGGAAGGTTGGGCAGGTGAGCTATTATCTGATAAAAATGATAACCGGAATGTTGATGATTATGGCGAGATATGGGCCCAAGCAATGCCCTTACTTCCCGTGGAAGGGGGCACGCTAAGAGGCTGTATCAGTGACTTGCAGGGTAAAATCAATCTTAATAGTTTTGTCACCTATCGCGGTTCGACTCTCAATAATGAACTTAATAATTTTGGTACTATGGGTGTGGCTAAAGCTTGGCTAAATCTCATGGACATGCTGCAAATTCCTGCTAGCCCTGATCGAGTAGCCACTATTGTTGATTGGGTAGATTCGGATTCATCTGTTATTAATAGTTGGGGTGCGGAGCAACCGGATTATGAGGGACTTACATTCCCCAGAATGGTCG
>Ga0302120_10000322_pt1 | contig 20791 bp, 21 predicted proteins | sample AG5_Bottom_MG_FD_203118 | JGI IMG/M metagenome (GOLD analysis project Ga0302120, IMG submission 203118) | Marine microbial communities from Western Arctic Ocean, Canada - AG5_Bottom | ecosystem: Environmental > Aquatic > Marine > Oceanic | place: Canada: Western Arctic Ocean | collected 2017-10-01 | reverse complement strand
TCGTATTCCGCCACCGGTGGTGGCTCGAACAACGAATTGGACCTCTACAGTGAGGTTTCCAAGTCGCTGAGCGACATGCTTGATGTGGCTGTTGGTGTCACCAACTATTCCTACTTTGGGAATGATGGCTCCGATGACGACATTGAGCCCTACGTGTCCCTTAGCACGGCGATGGGTGAGATCGCGCTTGGCGTAACTGCCTACTACGATGAAGGACCGGGCGACTGGTACTACGAGGGTAGTGCTGCCTATGAGCGCGCGCTCAGCGACAGCTGCACTCTCGGCTTGGCGGCAGTCGTTGGCTGGGCGGATGACTCGGACGGCTTTGTCGGTGGCACCGCGTCCCTGAGCTTCGCTGTTTCGGATGACATCACGGTGACTCCTCACGTTTCTGCGACCTTCTCTGACGACCTCGGCGACCACACCTTTGCCGGAGTGAGTGTTGGCTTCGGGTTCTAAAACCAATCAGTTTACCTAAGAAAATCTATCCGGAAAGGGGGAGCCACAAGGCTCCCCCTTTTCATGTTTGGAAAGAGATGAGAGCACCAAGTGAGCGTTCCTGGTTCGGCATCTAGGAGGCCCTCGGGTGAGCTTGGTCATAGGCATCACGAAGGCGTTCCTTGGTGACGTGAGTATAGATCTGCGTCGTCGAGAGGGAGGAATGCCCGAGGAGAGCCTGCACACTCCGCAGATCTGCTCCGGCGTCGAGGAGGTGTGTGGCGAAGGAGTGTCGCAACTTGTGTGGAGTCACGTTGAAGGGGATGTCGGACAGGGCGAGGTACTTCTTGAGCAGGTTGTTGATGGAGCGGGTGGAGAGCCGGGTGCGGAGTTTGGAGACGAAGAGTGGCCCTGCCGTGACCTTGGCTGCATTGCGGTAAGACTCGATGGCCTTGAGGGCGTGCGAACCGATGGGAACGAGGCGTTCCTTGGATCCCTTCCCAAGGACGCGAACGGTGTCGCTCAGGGCATCGAGGTTGCCGACATCGAGGTCGGCGAGTTCGGCGAGTCGAAGGCCGGATGAATAGAAGAGCTCGAGGATCGCGGCGTCGCGCTGGGGGAGCCAGGCCGGGGCTTGCTTCTCACGAGGAAGTTTGTGGGGCAATTCGATGAGTTGCTCGATTTGGGCGAGAGTGAGGACGACGGGGAGCTGTCGTTCCAGTTTGGGAAGCTGGACCTCCGCCACGGGGCTCTTGGGGTGGCCGTGGCGATAGACGAGGAACTTGTAGAAGGCACGCAGGGCGGAGAAATGGAGACGGATGGTGGAGCGCGCGAGTTCGCGCTTCATGCAGTCGAAGAGATAGGCGCGAAAGTGATCAGCGGTGACGTCTCGCCAGGTGGTGAAGCGGTCCGCCATCCAGGTGCGGAAGGAAATCAGGGCGTGCTCGTAGTTTGTGAGGGTGCGCGGGGAGACGTTCTTCTCCACCGAGAGGAATTCGTAAAACTGTTCGGGGAGAGGATCGGGTTGAGAGGCAGACATGGTTCGTTCAGGCGCATTTCGGGCAGATGCCGAAGAATTCGAGTTCGTGGTAGAGATTCTGGTAGCCGGTCTTGTTGCGGATTTCGTTTTCGAGCTCGTGGACCGGACAAGGCGCATCGATCGGATCGATGGTGCCGCACTCGGTGCAGATCAGGTAGTCGCGATGTTGGTCGGGGAGGACGAGGGTAAAGTAGGCGGCCCGTTCGTGAAGGCCGAGACGACGGACCATGCCGGCATCGGCGAGGCGATGAAGAAGGCGATAAATGGTGGCTTTGTCGCATTGGGTGGCAAGGGGTCGGGACTTCTCCAGCTGGGCCAGAGTCATCGGTTGATCCGCCTTGAGCAGAGTGGCAAGGAGGACCTCCAGGGCCTTGGTGCGTCGCAGGCCGCTCTTGCGGCAGCGGTGGAGGAGGTCTTCAAGATCTGCGATCACACGGTCAGTTTACCTGCAATAGGGCGTGAACGGCAGGATTTTCCCTTGTTTCCGACCTTCAATGAGCCGACAAGGGAAGGAACATGAGAATCAGGATACAAGCACTCTTGGTGGTGGGAGCTCTCGCCTTCTCTGCCGTGTCCAGTTGGGCCGTGGAGTTGAAACTGAAGTGGCAACCCGGTAAGCGCTACGTCTTTGAGCACTCTTCGGATTATACCGCCAAAATGCCCCTTCCCGGGCAGGGGCTCATGGAGACCAAGGGGAAGATGGTGATGACCATGAACAACGATGTGAGTGCTCACGAAAAGGGAGTGAAGGTGGGCACCGCCTTCGCGGGCATTCGAATGAGGTCTGAAATGCAGGGCCTTGTGATGGATTACGATTCCGAAAATCCCGCCAAGAGTGGTGGTATCTTGGGCCCTCTCTTGCAGCCGCTTGCGGATGCGAAGTATGACGCGATTTATAACAAGGATGGGACCCTCCTGGAGATGAAAGGGCTGGATCAGGTTCAGGCGCCCGGACAGATGGGAATCGGTAAGGCGGAGCTGGAGGCCATGGCCAGGCAGTCCTCCAAATTTCTTCCCAAGCAGGACGTCAAGCCCGGGGATACCTGGCAGTCCGACATGGAACTGCCCATGGGGGCCCTGGGTGGGGACTTGAGCATCAAGTATTCCTTCAAGCTGGAGGCGATCGAAGAGCGAAAGGGCCGCGCGATCGCCAAGGTCTCGATCACCGGAACAATGAACGATGCGCTCGAGGAGAGCGGCGAGTCCGTTCTGAATGTCGAAGCCAAGAGTGTTTCGGGAGAGATGCTCTTCGATATCGAACTTGGTCAGCCCCTGGAATTGCGAACAATTCTTGATCTCGAGATGGTCGTGCCCGGTCCGGTGGAGGCAGGCGCCCCTGGGAAAATGCCCATGAAGACTCTCAGCGTGCAAAAACTGCTCAAGGTAGAGGACCTTCCCGCCAAAGGGGCGAAGCCCTCCCGAAATAAAGAGAAGAAGCCCGCAGCCCCAAGCGAGGATCCAAAACCGTCAGCGACCTCTCGGGGCGAGACCTTGACTCCGGAGGAGAACAAGGCACGCAGGAAAGCCCGCCGCGAGAAACGGAAGGCGGAGAAAGCGGAGAAGCCATAGGGCTTCCAATCGGGGCCGGCGCAGCGCATCGCTCGGATCTCCTTCAGGAACCGTCCCAGGCATCCCCGGAAGGATGCCGCCGTTCGAGTTGCTGCTCTGACGGAGGGTGGGCTTCCTTGCCCTCAAGATGGCAAGGAAGAGGACCAACATTGTCAGGCCTTGTTTCAAGGACCTTCAGCGATGGTGGCGGAGTGACGAAGTGTCGTTGGCTGAGTGCAGCCGGAAGCTCCAATCCCGAAGCTTACAAGAGCTCTCCCTGAGCGCCCTTGGGCAGGGGGGCTCCGATTTTCGCGTAGGCAGACGGCATGGCGACCCGGCCGCGGGGGGTACGGGTGAGGAAGCCTTGCATGATGAGAAAGGGCTCGTTCACTTCTTCAATCGAGGAAGGATCTTCGCCGACCGCCACCGCGAGAGAGCTCACTCCAACCGGACCTCCATTGAATTTGTAGATCATGGTCTCAAGAATGCGTTTGTCCATTTCGTCGAGACCATCCTCGTCGATTTCGATCATGGCGAGGGCCTTGACTGCGGTCTCGGAAGTGATCGCTCCATCAGCTCGGACCTGGGCGTAGTCGCGCACCCAGCGCAGGAGGTTATTGGCTACCCTGGGTGTTCCTCGGGAACGCGAGGCGATTTTTTGGGCGCCACCCTCGTCAATGCTGATCTCGAGCAAACTGGCCGAGCGCAGGATGATGACAGAGAGCTCCTCGGTGTCGTAGTAATCGAGTCGGTTGACGAGGCCGAAGCGTGAACGCAGTGGCGAAGTAAGCATCCCGGCGCGCGTGGTGGCGCCGACCAGGGTGAACTTGGGAAGGTTGAGCTGGATGGAGCGCGCGGACGGACCGGAGTCGATGATGATGTCGAGTCGGTAGTCCTCCATCGCAGGATAGAGATACTCCTCGATGGCGGGATGGAGACGGTGAATTTCGTCGATGAAAAGGACGTCGCCTTTTTGCAGGTTGGTGAGGATGCCCGCAAGGTTACCCGCCTTTTCAATTTGCGGACCGGAGGTGGTGTGAATGCTGGATCCCGCTGCCGCGGCAATGATGTTGGCAAGGGTGGTCTTGCCAAGCCCGGGCGGGCCCGAGAGAAGGATGTGCTCGAGGACATCCTGCCGCTGGCGCGCGGCTTCGACCATGAGCATGAGGCGCTCCTTGACCTTTTCCTGGCCGTGGAATTCCTCAAACCCCGGGGGGCGGAGGGAGAGGTCAAAGGGGGTTTCCGGAGCCTCCGTCGTTTCCTGGTAAAAGTTATCCGCCATGCCTTTCGGTCTTAGCCTCCGTCCCATTCCGCTCCCAGCATGGCAAGGCGCGATGCCCGGGCAGGACTGCTGAAGCGTTGGCACAAGCTCTCACAACCACCGGGTTACCGCAAGTTTGGCGAAACACAGGGGGAAAATGGGAAAAATTGGAGGAAATTCGGGATAATATGGGCTTTACAGAGGGTCCGCGGAGATTAGAGTGCGCGTCCCATTTCGGACGAGCCATGAAAGTTCTCTCTTCACTCAACTCTCTCAAGCGTCGCCACGCCGGCTGTCAGGTCGTGAAGCGTCGGGGCACCCTCTACGTTATCAACAAGACCAACCCCAAGTTCAAGGCTCGCCAGGGTTCGACCCGCGGAACGCGCCTTTCGAAGAAGGGTGTGAAGTAGGGAGCTCACGTTCCCCGATCTCAGGATCAGAAGGCGGCTGCGAGGCCGCCTCTTTTGTGTCCCGACCAGAGGAGCAAAAGGTCGGGTGCTCGCGAGAGGATCGGGCGAAAACCAATCAGTCGCCGGATGCGAGCAACTTGAGGACTTCGGCGGCCGCAAATAATCCGAAGGTGGCGGTGACGTGGGTTGCCGAACCGTAGCCCGCATCGCAGCGAAGTCCCGGAGGGAGGTTTTCGGGACGTTCGATTGAGACGCAGCCGTCGGGGTGTGGAAAGACCGCTTGTTCGGGGGAGAAGATGGCGGTAATCCCAAAACTTTTCTTGGGCTTTTCACCCTTGGGAAATCCGTAATCACTCCGCAGCTTGCGGCGGACCTGGTTCAAAAGTGCGTCGCGGTAGGTGAGGGAGAGATCCGCGGTTTGAATCATCGAGGGGTCGGTTCGCCCCCCCGCGGCACCACAACTGAAAACCGGGAGGGAACGTTCGCGGCATCCTGCCAGGAGCAGGGACTTGGGGCCAAAGACATCAATGGCATCGATCACCGCGTCAAGTGGGGTGGCCTCTGGATGGAGGATGTCCTCGATCGTCCGCTCGGAAAAGAAGCAGTCTTTGGAATGCACTCGGCAGGTCGGATTGATGCTGACAATGCGGTCCGCCATCACACGACTCTTGGGCTGCCCGACCGACTGGTCGAGGGCATGGATTTGTCGATTGATGTTGGTGATGCAGAGATCATCGAGGTCGACGAGGGTGAACTCGCCGATCCCGCTGCGCGCAAGCGACTCCGCAGCCCAGGAACCCACTCCGCCGATTCCGATGATGGCCACGTGGGCACGGCGAAATCGCTGAAGGGCGCCTTCGCCATAGAGTCGGGCGATTCCGGCAAAGCGTTGAAGAGAGTCGTCGCTCGTGGAGGCGACCTGATTCGGTGAGTCCGTCTTCACGCTCCAAGGATGTGCGTTTGCATGTTGGCGAGGATCTCGGCGCAGCGGGCGCGATTTCCGCCCCCCACCTCCGCGGTGACCCAACCGGTAAACCTTGTTTCGGCGAGTGCCTTGCGCACGTCGGCCCAGTCCACGTCGCCTGCTCCGATCTTGGCCCAGCCCGTCTTCACGCCCCAGTCCTTCACGTCGAGCTTCACAATTCGTTTGTTCAAAGTCCGAATCCATTCGGCGGGCTTGCCATACTTCTGATGGTTTCCAATGTCGAAGTAGGAGCCGACCCACGAGCTGCCGATTTCATCGAGGTAATTGACGAGCTTGTCGGCGGTCTGGTTGTTCGCTCCGTCGTGATCGTAGAGAAAGCGGTTCCAAACATTTTCGATGAGAATGTGGACCCCGAGTTTTGCAGCAAGGGGTAGCGCCTTGCGAATTTGTTCGATGGAGCGATCCCAGGCCTGCTGCTCGGTGACGGTTTTGTTCACGACGGCAGGGACAAGGAGAACGGAGGTGCCGCCGATGGCATCGCTTTCTCGAATGGCGGTGAGCAGTCCCTCGAGTCCCTTCTGCCGCTTTTCTTCGGACGGATCGGAGAGGGTGGTGCCCCAATGAATGGAATCAACCACGCCATGAGTGGGGAAATCGACCTTTTGGGAGGCCTTCCTTGCTTCCTCCTTGTTCTGTCCGCCGGGCGAGTCGAGTTCGACCCCGTCGTAGCCAAGATCCTTCAGGAGCCGAAACTTCTCTTCGAGGGTTTTGCCATCGCCACACAGGCCACACTTGAGCGAGAGCAGGATTTTGTTCTTAGGTCCCCCATGGTGATCTGCGGAAGCCCGAAACAGTCCGGCCGCGGTGGCGAGAGTTCCAGTGCCGAGAAACCGGCGACGAGTAGCGTTCATGACCATCACTACGCACCGTGGCGGCGGTCATTGCAAGTCGTGAAATCCGGCTAGCCAAAGCGCCGCGTGGATCTTGAAATCGATGAGCAAGCCCTCTTCTTCTCGTCCTCCCAGCCACTCGCGAAGCTCGCTGCGCGGCACTCGGTGAACGACGATTTCCTCCCCATCGACCCCTCCTCCCGCGTGGACCCGTTCCAACTCCGTTGCATGAAAGAGGTGGGTGAGCTCGGTCGTCATTCCGGGCGAGGTGGGACTGGAGAGCAACCGCTTTACCGAGCCCGCGCGATAGCCGGTCTCTTCGAGTAACTCACGGCGCGCGGTCTCCTCGATTGTTTCGCCGCGGTGCGCCTCCTCGTCCCCGATCAATCCGGCAGGGATTTCAATCACCAAGGATTGCACCGGAATGCGAAATTGCTCCACCAGAATCACCTCCTCCTGAGGGGTGAGGGCCAGGATCCCGACCACCCCTTCTGCATTCGGGCGCTCTGCGAATTCCCATCCATCCCGTGCGTAGAGCCCCAAAAACTGCCCTTCCGCGATCGTGTTGACCGATCCCATGCCGCTTTCTAACAGCAGATGAGCTCTCCACAAGGGCGATTTGGGATTGAGCAAACTGGGAACTAAGAAACGATGGCCAAGGCTCGTAGTCTGCGATACCAAGTGCAGTCCATGACCGATTACGACTTCGACATCCCGGTGACCTTCCGCCACCGCATCCGCTTTACGAAGGATGCGTTTTCGGAGGGGAATACCGTGGTGGGGGATCTTCTCGAAGCGGAGCGTGAACGCAAAGTGATTGTCTTTGTGGAGAGCGAGATTGTGCGGCTCTTTCCGCTCTTGCCCACGCAAATCAAATCCTATCTCGGGGCACTCAAGAACGTGACCCTGACCGAGATCGTGGTCATGCCTGGCGGGGAGGGTTGCAAGATCAGCAAGACCGAGATCATGGATGGGATTTCGCCCATCGAGCGCAATGGCATCGATCGGCACTCCTACGTGTTTTGTATTGGCGGCGGCGCCTTCCTCGACGTGGTCGGGCTTGCCGCGGCGACCGCGCATCGCGGAGTGCGGCTGGTGCGATTTCCAACCACTACCCTCGCGCAGGACGACAGCGGAGTGGGAGTGAAGAACGGGATCAATGCCTTTGGGAAAAAGAACTTCATTGGTTCCTTCGCAGTTCCCTATGCGGTGGTGAACGACTTTCAGTTTCTCTACACCCAGAGCGAGCGCATCAATCGCAGTGGTCTCTCGGAAGCGGTGAAGGTGGCCTTGGTGAAGGAAGGCGGTTTTTTCGACTGGCTCGAGGAGAACGGGGAGGAACTTAATGCCCTCGAACCGGCCGTGCTGGAGGAGGCGGTGGAACGCTCTGCGATTTTGCACGCGCGACATATTGCGGAAGGGGGAGACCCCTTCGAAACGGGAAACAGTCGTCCGCTCGATTTTGGACACTGGTCTGCCCACAAGATGGAGCAGCTCACCGAATTTGGACTGAGTCATGCCGAAGCGGTATCGGTCGGTGTTGCGGTCGATACCCTTTACTCTGCGCACTCGGGGTGGTTGCCAGAGAAGGATGCCTGGCGCGTGATCGGGCTCCTGCAAACCCTGCAGTTGCCCATCTGGCACGAGGCTCTTGAGATGCGTGGTGAAGACGGACGGCGTCGGATCTTCAACGGGCTCGAGGAATTTCGTGAACACCTGGGGGGGCGGCTGACCGTCCTCATGTTGCAGGAAGTGGGAAAGGGCTTCGACCTGCACGAGCTGGATGAGAATCTCCTGGAAGCTTGTATTGAAGAGCTCAGGGAAGCATCTTGCGCGGCGGTTCCGGCCTGAGCGACTTCATCGTGATGAAGCGTCTTGTCGTGTTGAATGTCGTGGGTCTCACCAAGGGCCTGCTCGGGGAGAAGCTTCCGCGCATCAAGAAGTTTGCTGCGGGCAAGGAGACGAGCAGTTTTCGCCCGGCTTTTCCGGCGGTCACAACGACCGCCCAGGCGACCTACCTCACCGGGTGCCCGCCTTCGGAGCATGGGATTGTGGGCAATGGTTGGTATGAGCGGGAGGAGGCCGAGGTGCGCTTTTGGAAACAGAGCAATCATCTCGTTCACGGCGAAAAGCTTTGGGAAGCCGTGCGCAGGGAGCGCGAGGGCTTTCGTTGTGCCAAGATGTTCTGGTGGTACAACATGTATTCCAGTGCGGATTATTCCGTGACTCCGCGCCCGATGTATCCGGCCGATGGACGCAAGATCTTCGATGTGTACACTCATCCCCTGACGATGCGGGAAGCGCTCAAGGGGGATCTGGGCGATTTCCCCTTTCCCAGTTTCTGGGGACCGCGAGCGGGGATTCCCTGTTCACAATGGATTGCGGATTCTGCGAAGTGGATCGAAGAGCGCGAGGAGCCGGATCTCAATCTGGTCTACCTTCCGCACCTCGACTACGGCTTGCAGAAGTGGGGGCCGGGGGCATCCGAGATGGATGTCGAGTACGAGGCGATCGATCGGCTTGTGGGGGACTTGATCCATTATTTTGAGAAGCGTGCGGTGGAGGTGGTGCTCCTCTCGGAGTATGGGATTTCCAAGGTCAACGAGCCCATTCACCTTAATCGGATCTTTCGCCAGAAGGGCTGGCTGCAGATCAAGGAGGAGCTCGGACTCGAGCTGCTCGATGCGGGTGCGTGTCAGGCCTTCGCGGTCGCGGATCACCAGGTGGCACAAATCTATGTGAACGACTCCTCGATTCATGACGAGGTACGCACAGTCCTCGAAGCCACCGACGGGGTGGAGGAAGTCCGCGAGAATTGCTTTGGCGACGGAATTGGAGGGCGGCGAGGCGGGGACTTTGTCGTGATCTCCCGGCCCGAGGCCTGGTTCACTTACTATTATTGGGAAGACGATGACCTGGCTCCGGACTTTGCGCGTACGATCGATATTCACCGCAAGCCGGGATACGATCCGGCGGAGTTGTTCATCGATCCCGCGATCTGTTGTCCCCAGCTGAAGGTGGCGAAATTCCTGCTCAAAAAGAAATTGGGCTTCCGCGGCTTGCTGGACGTCATTCCGCTCGAGGCCTCGTTGGTGCAGGGTTCACACGGCCGCGATGATGTTCCGGAGGATGAGCAGCCGGTCTTGATTGGGGCGGGGGCGGATGTCGTCGACTCGGCTGAGGGGGTTTTCGATTATCTCAAGGCGCGCTGTCTTCCATGAAGCCGGTCACTCTCGAAATAGAATACTGTCGCCCGACGGTGAGAGTGTGGGAGCGCCTGCGAATCCTCTACAACGCGATTCTCTTGCTGTCCGGGGTCGCCTTGATTTGGCGGACCTGGCATCTGCAGAAGCTGACGGGGGGGCTCCTGCCCTCTGGGAGAACCCTTGGAGTTGATCGCGACGGCTCTCGCATTTGGGCTTGGAGCCAACATCTGTTACTGCCTCGGGCCCTCCGTTGAAGGTGTGATGACCGCGCTGGGATTGCCTCTCAGCGGAGAGCGGACGCGCTATTTTGTCTTTGGCTTGGGCGTGCTGCTTTCAATCTCCATGATCGGATTACCATGGCTCTGCGTGGAGTGCTATTTCGTCACGCCGCTGGCCCCTTCTACAGGGTTGTAGCCCGGCGTTGGCGTTTTTCAAAGAGCGCTGTTTCGCGGTAACCCGCTTCCCGCGCGATCGCGATCGCTTTGTCAAAGTCGCGGGCGACTTCGCGAGGAGCGTGCGCATCGGAATTGATCAGGAGCGGAATGTCGGCCCCGTTGGCCAGGACGAGAAAGTCGAAGGTGGGATACTGCTCCGCACATGGTTTGTGCCAACCAGCGGTGTTGAGTTCGATCGCGCAGCCGGCCTCTGAGATGGCCTCGAGGGCGGGCTCATAAAAGCGCTTCAGGTCGCCCTCGGGGCGGTGGGAGAATTTTTTGATGAGATCAGGATGGCCGAGAAAGTCGAAGAGTCCGCTCTTGGCCATCGCCGCGTATTCTTGCCAATAGCGCGTCCAGGTCTCTTCGAGATCGGCTTCCGCCCAAACGTCTAACCGCTTTGGGCTATCGAAGTTCCAGTCCCCGAGGTAGTGAATGGAACCGATGAGATAGTCCCACTCTGCGCGGGAGGCGAGGTCCCCGATCCAGCCTTCACATCCCGGGAACCAGTCGCACTCGAGGCCCAGGCGGACCGGAATCTGACCGTCCGCGTAGGTGCGGGCAGTCTCGACCCACTTGAAATAGGCCGGCAAATCACTCTCCATCATGCGCCAGTCGTCAAGGGGCTCCGGTTGGGCCGGGCCATGACAGGAGATTCCGTATTCTGTGACGCCTGCAGCGAGGGCGGCATCAAGATATTCCTGAGGGGTGCCTTCCGCGTGATGACAGAAGGGAGTATGAGTGTGGTAGTCGGCCGGCATGTGAAATCTTTTTTGCTAAGTGTGCCTTTGGCGTTGTCGCATAGGGAGAGGGATACTAGGTTCCACGCCCGGCGCAAGAGCAGGTCATGTCACAGTCCAGCGACCACTTTCCGAAGGCAGATGCCTTCACCCAATCCCTGATTGAAAAACTGAAGCGGCATCCCAAGCGGATCGTCTTCACTGAGGGGGCGGATGAGCGTGTCCTCAGGGTTGCTGCGGAGATGGTGCGCCATGAGGTGGGAGCCCCTATTTTGCTGGGGGATCGTGATGAAATCAGGGGTCTCGCGGACTCCCACGGGATCAGCCTCAAGCTGGTGAAGGTGCTCGATCCCGCCCATGCTTCGGATCTCAAGCTCTTCTGCGACTATCTTCAGCGGATCGAGCGCTATCGGGGCGTGGAATTGGACAATGCCTGTGAGGTGGTGGCCCAACCACACCACTTCGGTGCGATGATGATTCAGTATGGCCAGGCGGACGGGCTGGTCGGGGGAAACCTCAGCACGCCCTCCGCAATCTTTCGGCCTCTCCTTCATCTGGTGAAGCCGATTCCGAGTGTGCCCCGCGTGTTTTCCGTGGCTATTCTCTCCGCTCCTCATCTCTCCCACTTTGGCCCCGAAGGAACTCTCTTCCTCGCGGACTGTGGACTGAATCCGGAGCCTTCCATCGAGCAACTGGCGGCCATCGCGGTTGAAACAGGACATCTGGCTCGGATCTATATCGGCCGTCGCCCGCGGGTTGCGCTCCTCAGCCACTCGACCAAGGGCTCGGCGCTGACCTCCGGGGCCTGCCAGGTGCGTGCTGCCACCGAGCTGGCCCGCCAGCACGTGAACCCCGACGAAATCGAGATTGATGGCGAGTTGCAGGCCGACGTCGCCCTTGATCCGCTCGCGGCCGAGATCAAATTGCCGAACGCCAAATTCAAGAGCGCGGCTGACGTGCTGGTCTTTCCGAATCTCGATTCCGCGCACATCTCTCTCAAGCTTTTGAGCCATGTGGGCGGGGCCAAGGTCTATGGTCAATTCATCCTGGGCCTGGCGCGGCCAGCAGCCCAAGTCTCGCGCACTGTGGATGTGGAAAGCCTCTTTGGAACCGCCCTCGCAGTGGGGATGGAGGCGATCAAGTACCACGAGCTTTACCCTCAGGGCGAAGCCTAGCCGGAGGATAAGCTTCGCCGCCGCCCCGCGAACCGGCCATACGGCTCATTGACGAAGCGACTCTTCTAACAAGAAAACCCTTCCGTCGGCGCGGCGTTGTGGAGAAATCCAACAGCCTGCTAGGCTGAATAGCGCAAGGATTAGGCCCTTCTGTCCCGATCCCGGGTCCAGGCCTCAGGTTGAGAACGTGTCGGAGGATGCGGCGACCCCTCTGGGGGCGGGAAGCGATCTTAAGCTCGCTCCATTCCTGTTAGGCTCCTCCACTAGCGAAGACACTCTCAACGAGCCACGCGGTGATCTGGGCGAAGACCTCTTCCCGGCCGGCATCGGCGAAGGGTTCGTGCAAGGCTTCCGGAAATTCGCGGAGTCGGAGCTGTGGAATGTGGGTTCGCTCGAGAAGCTCGCGCAGGAACCTGGAAGGACAGACGGGATCGCGCAGTCCCTGGGTGATGAGAATCGGGATGACGGGGGGGGATGAAATCAGGGACTCGCGCACCCAGTTTGCGGCTTGGATCAAGGCTTGTCCCCATCCAATCGACACCTGGGAGTGGAAGAGCTGGGGATCGTTGTGAAACTCGTCGCGCGTTGGGTCGGGTGCGTCGGTGCACTGATCAAGGGTCACTCCGGTGCTGATGGTGTAGCCTGGGATCAGGCGCGCCGCGAGCGGAGCGAGTCGCACAAGAAAACGGGGCTGGTTGGCATCGGGGTGGAGCAGGGGCGAACTGATCCAGGAAAAAGAGTAGCGATCCGGGCGGCGCAGGAGTTCCCGCAGCGCCATCAAGGCTCCTGCAGAGTGTCCGAGAATTCCGAGCGGACCATCCTCTTCGCGGCATAATTCGCGACAACGCTGGCGATTGGAGTCGGTGATGAGATCAACCAGCTCGAATCCTGGAACGCGTCCGCGGACTCCGGCGGAGCGTCCGTGACCGGGAAGGTCGGTCGCAACGCAGGCGATTCCCTGATCGATGAAGGGGGCTAGGAAATTGCGATAACGTTCTGCAAAGTCTCCCTGACCGTGAAAGTGCATGGCCACTCCTCGGATCGGCTGGCTTTCGTCCGGACTAAAAATAAATCGGCGGAGGGCATGCCCGTCCAGCTCGAGCTCTTCCTCTAGGAACTTCATGAGTCGGGTTCCAGCGAGAGAACGAGTTCCCCGAGGAGATTGGCATCGGCGAGGTTGCTCTGGTTGGAGTAGGCCCGTTGCAGGTTTCCCAGGATTCGCAAGAGGATGTCGCGCATGGAGCACGGCCCCTTGATCGCACGGCGCGAGTCCGGGGTGAGCACTGCAGAGTTGCTACGGATTTCAGCAACTGAAATGATGCGGCCGGATCCGAAACAGTCGACGAGATGGTCCTTCCCGTCGATGGTGATCCAGGCGAGGAAGTGGGCCGGGAAATTGCATCCGCCCACGGTGAGGTTGAGGCGATGGGCGACCAGCATGGCGAGCACTGCGAGCCCGATCGGATTGCCTTTCCGCTGGGTGATCATCCAGAGCAGATCGGCATTGCCCGTTTGATAGAAGCCAGCCTTGTTGGCGCGAAATCGACCTGAATCGAAGAGGAAGGCGCACAAGGCTTCTTCATTCCGGTGGGCGTTGTGGAGGACCGCTTCGTCGGCCAGCTGGTCGAGGGCATCCGGCAGGGTGGGTCGGGGAGAGGTTCCGTCGTGAAGGAACTCGCTGAGGAGGCGCAGGAGGAGCTCAAAGCTTTCCCAGTCGCCTTGGCTGTCATCGAGACCCTGGGCGGGCACGACCCATTGGCTTCGGAGTTGACGTCTGCGCCCCGGGGCGAGCATTTTGCTGAGTCGAGTGCGATCATCATCGGGAAGATCGATTCCGAGGCGTGCGAGAGTGTCGCTGACATCTCCGTCATAGGAAGCCAGCCGCTCGGAGAGGATCATCCGGACGGCGGGATCCTCATCATCAAGAAGCCTTACCAAGTGCGGGAGTTCGTTCTCTACCTGCATGACCACTCCGCGATCGGAAAATAGATGGTGCGCGATGCTGGATTTGAACCAGCGACATCTAGCGTGTCGAGCTAGCGCTCTACCACTGAGCTAATCGCGCGTTTTGGTGACGGGGGCGACCTTACGTTTGAGGCCCGCGGGTGCAATGGTTATTTTGTCGAGTTGGAGGTGGAAGGATCGCGGGGGTCGGGGCCACGAAATTTTGGACCTTCCGGCCAAAAATAAAAGAGGGACGCTGTTTCCAGCGTCCCTCTTCCGCGAAATTAGTAAACGCGAACGAATACTACAACATATTGCTGATGTCCGTCTCGCGACGTTAGCGGCGTTTTCTCGCGGTCTTGCGCTTAGCAGCTTTCTTCTTAGCGGGCTTCTTGGCAGGCTTGCGCTTGGTCGCCTTTTTCTTGGCAGGCTTGCGCTTGGCCGCCTTTTTCTTAGCAGGCTTGCGCTTGGCCGCCTTTTTCTTGGCAGGCTTGCGCTTGGCAGTTTTTTTCTTAGCCGCCTTCTTGGCAGGCTTGCGTTTGGCCGCTTTACGCTTGGCCGCCTTCTTGGCGGGTTTACGCTTGGCAGCGGCTTTCTTCGCAGGTTTCCGCTTTGCAGCGGCTTTTCTTTTTGTGGTCTTCTTCTTTGCAGCCATGGCTCTATGGTTGTTGAGTAAGCGCTCAACGTCGGTTTTCTCTTCAGGCGTTAAATTGCCAGTTGAGAGTAGATGGAGAATAGCGTGACCTACGCTTCCTCCGAAAGCGTTTAAGACAAAATCTTTTGCAAGGGGAGAGATGATACTTGCTTGACTTTTAGTGGGTTTATAGATGTGAGCTCGTCCTTCACGTGTCGCTTTTACGAGCCCCTTGCGCTCCAGACTTTGCATCACCGAGAGGATTGTGGTGTAGGCACGTTCCTTCCCGTCGGCGATGTTTTCAAGTACGATAGGCACAGTAGATGGTCCTTCCGCGTACAAAACGGTGAGTGCTTGAAGCTCCAAGTTGGAAGGAAGTGGCTGACCCGACATGCTTGATTAGAAACCTATAAGCCCAATTAAACGAAAAATATGCAAGGCGCGCAAGTTTAATATTCCTTAAATACATGGTTGATTCCCCCCGTAGAATCAACCCTGTTTCCTAACAGAACCATCTAACAGGTGTCCTCCACTCCGTGGAGAGGACGCCTTTGTTAGATTCGTAGTCCATTCCGCTGAGTCCGGGGTGGGGATTCCGGGCGAAGGTTGGTGCTTACCTTGCCGGATCAAGGCGCGGGCGTTTTGTATTCGGAACGATCTTGGTGAGAGCGTTCCAAAAGCCATCGTCGGAGGGATGTCCACTGAAGAGGACCCCGCCCTCGAGGGTGAGCAAAGCGACGGTGGGAAGTTCGACTACGCGCAGTTTTCGAGCGAGCGACACTTTGGAGTTATCCACAATCCAATCCCCAAGATTCTCCCTCTTGATCCCGGCGCGAAATTCTTTGGCTGCTTTGAGTGCCTCTGCGCCAGTCTCGATCATGACGGAAGTGACCGGGATTTTGTTGCGGGTGAGCTCTTCGGTCATCGCAATGAAGTCGGGCAAGTTCGCTTCGCACTGTTCGCTCCACGGAGACCAGAAGTGAACAACATGGCACTTGGCGTTGTTCGCGAGGGAGGCGAGGGAGACCAGTTTGCCACTGCCTTGGGAGGCGAACTTCGCGTTCTGATCAACCTTGAGCTTGGCGATGATCTTTTCCTGCCGGAGACCTTCGATGTGAGAGGCGAAGGCGGTGGCTTGCCTGGGACTCAGCCAGAAGGCTTCCGTGATGCGCGATTTGAACTCTGCCTCGTCGCCTTTCTCGAGCGCTTCGAGGGCGTGGCAGTATTCGATGATGGCAAAGAACTCCTCCGGGATGCTGAAAATCACCGAATCATCGATCCGAAACGCAGCCCTCTGTTTCTCAAGGACTGGCGCGAGTGCGGCGACCGCCTTGAAGTCCTGCTGATCGATCAGGAAAAGGAACTGTGCTTCAAGAATGGCCTGGTCGGCAACCTTGCCCTTCCTGGCAGCGGCGATCGCACTTGCGATCGAAGGGGCGTCCTCACTCTCAAAGAGGGCCTGAATGAGTTTCTGCTCCGCGCCGACCTCTCCGGCCCTGCTCTCCTGGCCCCGCAGCGGCAGGAGACTCGCCAAGAGTGCGAGTCCTCCCGGAACAAGTCGGCTAGCGAACGCTCGGATCAATTGTTGCTCGGAATCTGCAGGGTCCGGCCGGCTTGGATGTTGATGTCGGAAAGGCCGTTGGCGGCCTGGATCGCTTCCACCGAGGTGCCGTAATGCTTGGCGAGGCCCCAGAGGGAATCACCCTTGGTCACGATGTGCGGCACGGTCTTGCCCTCGGGAGCGCTGACGCCAGCCCCAGGGGCCGGAGTGGGCGGGAGACTCGGCGGAAAGGACGTTGGTCCCGGAGTGACGCCCAGCGGTGGAATGGGATCGGGTGGCGGTGGGGGATTGTTGACCCCCGGGAGCGGTTGGTAAGGCGGGTCCGGGGTGTAGACGCCGCTTTCGCCGCCGGGAACTCCGTAGGGATCCCCGAAGGCTGATTGAGCGCCGCCAGCTGTCTGAGCCTCCTTCTGCTTCTTGTATTCCGCGTAGTCCGGATCGAAGGTTGAGCAGGAGGTGAAAGAGAGGGACAGGGCAATGGCGAAGCAGAGCGTTAGTTTCATGGCGGCAGAGTAAGCAATTAGGTAAGAAAAGCGAAACGTTTTTTTGCAGTTTTTCTAGCACATAAAACGAGCGTCCCCAGAGGTTTTGTTCAAATTTCCAGCCGAAAAAAGTCTTGGGCGGTCATTTCGGTGTGGGAAGCAAGGAATTCCAGGGATTCGGAGCGGGCTGCTGCGAGATGCTCGGCGGTCTGGCGGGTGTAGGCGGGTTCGCAGCGTTGGCCCCGATGAGGGACTGGAGCGAGGTAGGGTGAGTCGGTTTCGACCATGAAGCGTCCGGTGGGAGCCCGCACCGCGGCGTCGAGGACTGCGGTCGCTTTCTTAAAGGTCGCGATCCCGGTGAAGGAGATCAGCCCGCCCAGGGCGAAGACCCGCTCGGCCTGCGCGAAGGGGCCCGGGAAGCAGTGGAAGACGGTGCGGACCTGCTCCGCAAAGGGGGCGTAGATTTCCAGGGCATCAGAGAACGAGGCGTCGCCCTTCCGGTCGCGGGTGTGGATCACGACATTCAGATTGAGCTCGGCAGCCAGTTCGAAGTGCTGGCGGAGAAAGTCGCGTTGCCGTTGGTGGTAGTCCTCATCGGTCCAGTCGGCAGGTGCGGGATGGAAGTAGTCCAATCCGGTCTCTCCGATTGCGGCGATCCTGGGGTGGCGGGCGAACTCCCGGAGCGCGGAGAGGTAATCATCGGGAGTGTCCTGCACGTCGCAGGGATGAATGCCCACGCAGGCGAAGACCTCTGCAAAGCGTTCCGCGATCGCAAGATTGGTGGGGATGTCTTCGAGGTTGGTAGCGAGGGTGATGAGGCGGGTGATCCCTGCTTCGCGAGCTCGGGTGAGCAGAGCGGGCAGCTCGTCGGCAGAGAATTTGTGAGAGCCGAGATGGCAATGGCTATCGGTGAGCATGGGGGGAGGGAGTCGCAGGGCGGACGGTGGCAGGAGGGAGCTAGAGTTCCTGGGCGAGGAACCAGGTGAAGGTGAATGAGGACACGGTTTCTCTGGCTTCAGTGAGGAGCTCGATTTCGATCAGGTAGAGAGTGCGGCCCCTCCGGACCACGGTGGCGATGGCACCGCGGAGCGATTCCGGGGTGGTGGGTGATTACGAAGTGAGGGTGCCGTGGGCGGGTTTCTAATAAGTGCAGGTGGCTTTGCAGACGACTCAGCGGATCTCTTTGCATTCGCCGCGATGGCGAAGAAGAAACTCTGCGCTGCTTGCTTCGGCGAGACTGAAGAGGGCCGACGCGTGAAGGGTGTCGAGGTGATTGTGCAGGCGCTTGTGCTCTTTGAGGGTGAGGAGCGAGGAAACATCCTTCGCTTTCTGGATTCCGATCAGCGCATTGCAGGGCAGCACGGTCAGGTCCATGACTATTCTTGGAGGATCGTTTTCCCTCGATAGAAGAAGGCGTAGGGCATGAAGATGATGGCCGTGATGAACATCAAGGTTGTGAAGAACCAGTAATAGGAGGCCCCTTCGAGGCGCTCGCCACCCCCCGCGAAGCTGGTCCGAATGAACTCGCTGTTCTTCTCCCCGTTCATCTCCGTTGCGTCCACGTAGTTGATTTTCTCCTTGCGGCGCTCGAGCCAGGGACGCTCTGGATGGAGGGCGTCGGTCCATGATGCCTTCTTCGCTTCTTTTTTCTCCTTCAACCCGATTCGGATGCCAACATCCCATTGGGTTTTGGATTTCTGGTCGGGCCCATCGCTGGTGATTCGGCAAGTGCGGCTATTTTCGAGGAAGTAGTGAAGGGCGTTCCCCCACTGATCCTGCAAGCCTTCAAGTTCCTTGGCGCCGACCTCGGGCCGTGGAAACTTGGAACCGTTTGCTTCGGTCCAAGCCTCGATCTTGGCGCCGGCTAGGTCGAGGGACGCTTTGCTCGGAGTCGCGACCTTGGTTTGCTCCCCAAACTTGAGGGTGAAGACGAGGTCGTCAGCAGTTCCAGGTTGTTCGTCGGCGCCGGGATGGGTTTCGGTCGCGGCGGCCGTGCGATCCTTGTCCACCATCGCTTGCAAAGTTCCTTGCACGGTGGCGCCCGGGGAGGGGATCTGGATGTAGTGATTCACACCCGCGGTGAAGAGATTGCCGAGCGAGACCGAGAAGAGGAAGAGGCCGAGGATCAGCGACTTCATGGTGCGAGGCGCCTGGGTGTAGGAAAACTCGAGAGCGACGATCGAAACCATGATTTCAGCGGCGGTCAGGAGGATGTAGGCCAATATCTGCCAGCCAATGTTGGGGCGCTCCCCGGCATCGATCCATCCCTGGATGGTCGAGCTCAGAGCAAAGGCACAGCCCATCAGAAAGAGTCCTGCTCCAATTTTCCGCAGAGGAGTGAGTTTCACCACCCGCCCGACCTGTGGATAAATGATGAAGGTGAAGAGGGGAATGAAGGTGAGGATGAGGATCGGATTGACGGCTTGGACCTGGGACTCGAGCCACTCCACTCCCATGAAGTTTCGATCCATTTCCCGGGCCTGGAAGATCCAGCGGGAGGCGGTCTGATCGAAGAGGGCCCAGAACATGGCCACAAAGAGGAAGAGGATCGACAGTTTCCCGATCGCCTTCATACCAACGGGACTGAAGGTCTCCTTGAGGAAGGCGGTGCCACCCGCGGGAATGTGGATAAAACGGTTGCGCCCCATCCAGAACACCAGGGTCGCCAAGCCCATCAAGACGCCGGGAACCCCGAAGGCGACGTGAGGGCCGTACCACTCCATGAGCCAGGGGGTCAGCATGGTGGAGAGAAAGGCACCCAAGTTGATGGACCAGTAGAAGTAGTTGAAGATCTTCGTGACGAGGTGGCCGTTGGAGGCTCCAAACTGATCGCCCACGTGAGCGGAAACGCAGGGTTTGATTCCTCCCGCGCCCAGAGAAATCAAGGCCAGGCCGGCGATCAACCACATCGCGGCTTCGCCTTGGATACCCATCAAGGCCAAAGCGGCATGGCCGGCGCAATAAACGAGCGAGAGCCAGATGATGGTTCTGTACTTTCCGAAGAAGGCGTCGGAGATGAACGCTCCGAGGAGCGGCGTGAGATACACGGCCGATGAGAAGAGGTGAACCTTCTCTGAGACCGCCGCATCACTCATGATCTGCCCCGGGGTGTCGTTCATGAGCCAGAGGTACTTGGTCATGAAAACCGCGAGGATCGTTTTCATCCCGTAGAAGCTGAACCGTTCAGCGGCCTCGTTTCCGATGATGAAGGGGATGCCCTTGGGCATGCCCGTGTTGTTGGGGTCCGGGGAGGTGCGGTATTTCGACATGAAGTGACGCGAGTTGTAGCGGGCGGGATCGAGATTGCAATATCTCCAATCAGCGGGAGATCGAGGGAGCCAAGTGACGGTCCCGGAGGGAGGAAGCCGAGAGGGAGGTTGTTGCTCAGCAGGCCGTAATTCTAGGTCTAGGGCGCGAAGTCAATGGTGCGAGGGAAGGGCGCGGATTCGCGCGGAAGCGGTGGGCACTTCGGGAGGTGGGGCACACCATGGAAGGCTCTCCTTGAGATTCCAGGAAACGATTTCGGGGTGTGGCTCCAAGAGGGGTGGTGGTCTACCAGCGGACTGCTGCTGCGGCCCAGGTGAGGCCCGCCCCAAAGGCCACCAGCACGATGTGATCGCCCTTCTCGAACTTGCCGCTGCGGTGCGCTTCATCGAGGGCGATGGCACAAGCGGCCGCCGAAGTGTTGCCGTACTTGTGGAGGTTCACAAAGACGCGATCGCTGGGTACCGCGAGGCGTTTGGAAATGGCGTCAATGATGCGCAGGTTGGCCTGATGGGGAATGACGAGTTTGATGTCTTCCGCTTTGAGTCCGGAGCGCTCGATGACCTGGTTGGCGGAGTCACGCATGCGGGTCACTGCGTGCTTGAACACTTCCTTGCCGAGCATGGCGAGCGTGGCGAGATGTTTGTCCGCATTCTTGCTGGTAATGGGGCAGGCCGAACCGCCCCCGGGAATGTTGAGAAGGTGAGTCTGCGCACCGTCGGTGCCGATCTCAGTGGCGAGAATTTCCCCCCCGCCTTCTTCGCCGCGGGTGAGGATTGCCGCGCCGGCGCCGTCTCCGAAAAGCACGGCCGTGCTGCGGTCTTCCCAATTGACGAAGGA
>Ga0302120_10000321_pt1 | contig 20800 bp, 15 predicted proteins | sample AG5_Bottom_MG_FD_203118 | JGI IMG/M metagenome (GOLD analysis project Ga0302120, IMG submission 203118) | Marine microbial communities from Western Arctic Ocean, Canada - AG5_Bottom | ecosystem: Environmental > Aquatic > Marine > Oceanic | place: Canada: Western Arctic Ocean | collected 2017-10-01 | reverse complement strand
TTCTTGCCGTTCGCACACGCTGGTGACCCGGTACAAACTGATCGCAAGGGAACCAAGGCACTGGAATCTCCCGTAGAAGAAACGATGTGGCAGTTTGCCATCATGGGTGATCGCACCGGAGGGCCAGCGGAAGGGATCGAGATCCTGGCGCAAGCTGTCGAGGAGGTGAATCTGGTCGATCCTGATCTGACCTTGACGGTGGGTGATTTGATCGAAGGATACAACGGCAGGACCCAGTGGTTGATCCAGGCGGACCAGTTTCACCGGACGATGAATCAACTCACCTCTTCCTGGTATCCAGTGGCGGGGAATCATGACATCTACTGGAGAGGTTCCGCTCCTCCCGCTGGAGAGCATGAATCAGACTACGAACAACACTTCGGTCCATTGTGGTACTGGTTCGAACACAAGGGTTGCGGATTCATCATTCTGTATACGGATGAGGGTCATCCTGTGACTGGCAAGAAGAGTTTCGGGGATCCGGCGTGCCAGAAGTTCTCCACCGAGCAATTGAACTGGCTAGATGGAGTGCTCGAGAAAACCAGTGCGCTGCAAAGTGTTTTCGTCTTCGTCCATCATCCACGGTGGATTTCGACCAACTACAAGGGTGGCCACTGGGATGTCGTTCACCAGAAGTTGGTGAAATCTGGAAATGTCTCGTCGGTGTTCGGCGGGCATATCCACCGATTGCATTACGGCGGAAATAGAGATGGGATCGAATACCACGCCCTGGCAACCACCGGTGGGCATCGGTCCAGAGACTTTCAAGGCGCAGGGTGGATTCATCACTGGAACCTGGTGACGGTCCGACCATCGGGGATCGAGATCGCGGTGGTACCCGTCGGCTCTCTTCTCGATCCGCGGCAATTTACTCCTGAGCGTCGTGCTCTGACCGATAGACTCCTCAAAAATGATCTGGTGCGATTCACCTCCAGTGTGCCAATTCCCTCGCAACCGGTCGAGGATGTCGAGGTGATGCTGGAATTGAAGAATCCAGTCGATCGACTATTGAGATTCCATCTGAGTAGCCTCGATGGCCGGATTTCATTCCCCTCTCCAGAGGTGGTACTGGCTCCCGGGGCACGCAAGTCGCAGACGGTCAGCGTCCAGCTCGACAGCCTGGTCCTGAGCGGAGTGGTGGCCGGGCCCGCTCTCGATGTTTCTCTTCAGTTCGATGATGAATCTTCACGCCCGGTGGATGTTCCCGCCAGAAGGATCTCGATCCCCTTTGACCATGATCACTGGCTGGCTCGGCGAGCAGCGGGCGGCCATCTGGTCCTGAGTGGTGGAGAGTTTGTGAAGGTGGACTCGTCCAGGGTGCCACTGGCTCAGGGAGCCTTCACCGTGGAGGGGTGGGTTCAATCCTCAGACTTCAGTGGACGAAGGCCCTTCGTTGCCAAGACGGAACAATCGGAATACGGCCTCTTTCTCACCGATGGTGTCGCTAGTTTCTGGCTTCACCTCGATGGCCAGTACCACGTGATCGAAAGTAAGGATGCGGCGCTCCAACCAGATCGTTGGCATCATGTGGCGGGGCAGTTCGATGGATCCGAGATCCGCATCTATCTCGATGGCATCCTGGTGGGGAAGAAAGCCGCTGCGGGACAACGCACCCTCAACAAACTCCCACTGATCGTCGGTGGAGACCCCGATCGAAATGGCCGCGGGATCGATACGCTGATCGGCAAGATCGATGGAGTGAGAATCTCATCGACAGCCCGATACGGGGTCGATCCCTTCATGCCAGAAGTGGATCCAGAGTTGGATGAGGAGACCCTCTATCAACTGAGCTTCGATTGTACGGTGGCGGGAATGGTACAGGTCGAGAGGGGATCGGGTCAAATGCCCACCGCCGGTCAGCTGGTGGGAGGAGGGCGTTGCGAAGAGGGCGCTGCGGTTCCTCTGAGGTCACTACAGCAATAGGAACCGACCGAGTGGCTCATCTGCGCCTGGGAGCTTCGATCCTTCGATCCACTCCGGGTGAGATCTGCGAGAAAGTCTCGCCATCGGAAGTGTGAACGATGATTTCCGGAGCACTGTCATCGGATCCGAGACCAAAGGTGATCCATCTCTCCGATTGAGAGAGATAGGATCGAGTTCGTCCGATGACTCTCCGCTGGGAGCGGTTCTTCTGCCGGCATTCGATCCAGGTTCCTGCGGGTAGATCTCCGGGATCGATACGGATCCAGTGATGGCCGCTACTTTGGTCATTGCGAAGCAGGCGTGCAGCAGCTCCTGTCTGAGTCATCAAGAGATCCACATCGCCGTCGCCATCGATATCCGCAAAGGCCAGACCTCTTCCCACCGAAGGAGTCCCCAGATCCTTGGTCTGTTGCTGAGGGATCTCCTCGAAGCAGCCGTTTCCTCCATCCCCACGATTCCAGAACAACTGGGCTCCCTGGCGGTATTCCTGTCCCGGTTGCACCGTCGAGATCTCTTCCTCAAGGTGCCCATTGGCCTGGATCAGATCCTGTCGTCCATCGAGATCGACATCGAGGAACAGAATGCCGAAGGAGAGAGCCTTTCTCGATGGCGGACCGATGCCCTCGTTGATCGATTCATCCATGAAGACGTCCCACTTGTCCCAGTATCGGTAGAGCCCGGTCATCTCTGCGGAAAAGTTCGCAACCACGATTCCGATGCTGCCATCATTACGATAGTCGGTGACATCGAGTCCCATCGCTCCCGTGGTCGAACCGTTACCGTCATAAGCGAGTCCCATCTTCTCGCCCATTTCCTCGAAGGTGCCATTGCCGAGATTCTTGAACAGGAAGTTCCGGGTCGTGTCGTTGGCCACCATCACATCGACATTTCCATCCTGATCCACATCCACCGGTAACAATGCCAGGGACTTGGCCACAGCAATGCCTGAATCTTCGATTCTGAGGCCAGCGTCGCCGGAGACGTCAGTGAAATTCCCAGCGCCGTCATTGATCAGTAAGCGGCAGTGTGTACCGGCGAAGTTGGTGGGTGGACCATACGCTCTTCCCACACCGGTCAGGCGGTAGTCCACTTCGATGTCCTTCTTCCGAGACCACTGCACGTATTCGCAGATGAACAGGTCAAGGTCATCATCATTGTCGGCATCGAAAAACCCTGCGCTAGATGACCAGGAATCCTCTGCTCCCTCGATGGCTGATCCGACGGCGATTCTCCGAAATGTAGAGCCATCATTGATGAGCAGTCTGTTGCTTCCGACTGCGGCGATGAACAGATCAAGATCCTGGTCTCCATCGATGTCACCCACAGCGATTCCGGTGCTGTAGCAGTCGGTGTCCAACTGCCACTGCTCGGTGGCCTCGTCGAAGGAACCGGTTCCATCGTTGAGCCACAATCGAATCGTCGATTCTTTTGGTTCTTCTCCGGTCCATGGCCATGGGCGTCCACTGGCGAGGATCAGGTCCGCATCTCCGTCCTGGTCGATGTCGCAGAACGCCGCTCCGCTGCCCATCGTTTCGGGCAGCAGTTTTTCACCGCGGGCACCGCTGTCGTGGATGAAATCGATTCCCGACTCCATCGTGATGTCAGTGAAGGGAAGTGGAGGAGCCGATCCACCCGCATCTCGTATCTGGACCGGAATCTGATTCACATCGGGTATCTTTTCAGACTGGTCATCCGGGCGAGAGATCCACCAGATAAGAACACTCAGTAATGCTGTGATCAGAAGAAAGAGCAGACTTCCACGAAATGCACGGCCGATGATTTCATCGTCCTGCTCGAGGGATTCCTCCTCCTCCGGTGGCTTCCCATCTGGAAGATCGCTCACTTGCCCCCCGGTGGATCAGTGCTTGGGTTCCTTTGTAGATCGTAGATGACGATCGCTGCTGCGGCGTGGTCAGCCGCTTCATCGGAGGCACGAATCTTCGAGATCGCCTCATCGCGTGCTGAATCGTCTTTCTTGTACTTTCGATGCAAGTTTCGATGTTGGGTGGACTTCTCCATCTCTCCCAGCAGGGCGTGAATCTGTGCCAGATTCCAGTGAGAATTCACATTCTCCGAATCGACTGCCAGCGACTTCTCGAACCAATCTCTAGCCTCGACCAGGCCTTCTTCGCGCGTACCCTCATTTTCTCTACGAGCCTGGGCAAACACGATGGTTCCGAGTTCATTGAGAAGTCTCACGTCCCGGGAGAAGTCGAAACCTCGACTGCGGGCATCGGGGTAACGAGATTCCACCAGTCGGATCAGGGCCTCGTAGGCCGCTTCATAGTGGCCATTTTCCCGATTCACCAGGGCTCCAAACCAGTCGAGAGTCCAGGGTTGGGCCGGAGGATCGTGATTTTCCGCACTCGACAATGCATTGGCAGCATCGTCGAGACGACCGGCGCGAATCAAGGCTCGTGCCCTGTTGACGTGGCCATCCGCGCGGTCCAGTAGGGCAACTTGCTCGAAGGCGTGAATCGCCGAGACCAGTTCTCCTCGCACTGCGCCGGAGCCACCTTTTCGAAACAGGCCAATTCCGTAGTCATTCCAGCGCATCCACAGAGGTGCAGATTCAGCTGTATGGCGACCTTCGCCGGAACCGATGGCAAATGTAACTTCGTCCTCGCCGAGTACCGTGATCGGTAAGGTGTTCACGTCTGGACCACCTACGATTTCCATGAAATGCTGGTCAAACTTGCGGTACAGCGCCTTGACCTTCACGGTCAGTTCGCCGCTCGCATCCTCGGGCACGTGGAGCAGGTAGTGCAGAGTATCGGCTGCTCCTGGTGGTATCTGGTGGTTGTAGAGCGGCACGAAGATGTCCTCGACATTGCGTCGGTTGATCTTCTTGCCCTCTCGATCGAGGACGAAGGAGTTGAGGAAATGTGACCATCGATCGACTTCACCTGACGGGTCAATAAATCCGCTTCTTGCGATGGTCTTGCCGTGCTGTTGCACATCGACCTGAATCCACACCTCGTTGGAGTCGGCGGTTCCTTGGGTGAAGTGGTGTCCCATGCGCAGTGTTCTCAGAACAGTCTCCAGCAACACCGTTTCTCCAGGCTGAAGCACCGGGATGGTCGGGCCGATCGGTGCTTCCAGTGGGGCATCGACGTCTTTTCCTCGGCGGAGACCAAAGATGTCGACACGGATGGTCCCCTCAAGAAACCGTGTTTGATCATCCAGCGACTGCTGGCTGGTGCCGACGAGGGAGTGCAGCGCCGTGTTGGCCCCGGGGAACAGGTGATCGTGAAGTTGAAGTTGGCCATCACCGGACAGGTCTTTGGCTCCGAAATCATCCCCATTCATCCGCGGCATGTGGCAACCGTTGCAGTTGGACTGCGCTTGATCTGGATAGTAGAAGGAGGCCACTCCATGACCGCTGACTCCACTCAGGAGCCACGAGTCGTAATGATTCTGGCCTCTGAGCCAGCGGTACTGATTCAACTCTTCGGGAATGTGAACTTTGTGACAGGTGCCGCAAAACTCCGCTGTTTGATGAATCGGTTTCAGGTAGGTTTTCTTGTGAAACGAAGGCTTCGCCTTGATCAACTGTCGATTGATCCAGGTGAGCGATGGGGAGTCGGAGAGTGCGAAGGGATACAGATCGGGCTGGGCGATGACAAACTCCGCATTGCCTCGATTCCCCGGAATCGACTCGATGGCATGGCAGACGGTGCAGGTGATTCCAGCATCTGCTGTTGGATCATTGACATCGTCGTAATTCGGATCGTCGAATGCACCGCTGAAGAAGGGGACCGGATCATGACAACCGGCGCAGAACCTGGAGGCGTGTACATCCCCATCTCGATCGAGCAACACTTCTCTGGTCTGGCGAACGCTGGCGAGGTATGCCGGATTGTTGAAGGAACTGAAGTGGTGAGCGGAGTCGTGCCAGCGGGCATGGGTTTGAGAGTGGCATTCGCGACAGGATTCATCTCGCATCAGCCGTTCCTTGGCGATGAACTTGCCGTCATCGGTGCGCGCCAGCGAGGGTTGGAAATAGCGGTCACCGGAAGCGGGTGTGATGCCATCCTGGCCCACTTGCTGGTGCCAGAAAAGCATCCCGACCACCATCACGACGCCGACCAGCGACAACTGGATGCCGGTCTTCCAGCGGATCTTTGGCCCGGCAAGTCGGTGGAGTACGAAGAGCCAGCTTGCCATCACCGGGGTCGCCACGTGGGAGATGTAGAGGGCGGACCTCCACATCGAAGACCGCACCTCCATGATTCCCTCGATGCGAGTGAGCAAGACTCCCGAGATCAACAAGACGAGGCTCACGATGAAGAGAGCCATCCCGGCTCGAACAGCTCTGCGATTGGGATGCCACCAGGAGTTTCGCAGGTGCCAGATGCCGAAGACCACCATCGGGACGATGAAGAGCAAGCCCAGGATCAAGTGGACGAGAAACATCCATTGGTAGAAAGAATCCTGCAGTAATTGACCACTCCACGACTCTGCGATGGTGATCGATCCGAGGTAGAAGGAGTTGAGTCCGAGAATCGAGAAGAGGCCCAGCACCACCAATAGCCAGGGGCGCAGTGCCGGAGTAATCGGCTTACGTCGCTTGGCCCCTGGAATCCGGCGCGTTCCTGGGTCAGGGGTTTCTGGACCGCTATGGTCGGGCATCGCTGATTCCCTCTCCGGCATGGCAGCCATCATGGAGTTTTTCCGCCACTTCGCAAGATGAAGGAGCGGGGTAAAAAGGGGAAATAGTGGTGGATGGTAGTGTGAGAAGAGAATGAACTGTTCCGGAAGAATCGAGGCCTGTCTGTGTCCGCCCAATTGCATCACTTGGTACGGACTTCTCCGTCCTCACCTTCCGATCGGTGGATCTTGATTCTTCACGGAATCCTCGGTTCTGGGGCGAACTGGGCCGGGTTTGCCAGGGAATTGGTCGATCGTCATCCCGATCGTTCGGTGGTAGCGGTGGACCTGAGGCACCATGGACGGTCCGGAAAAGGGTCTCCTCCCGACAGCGTAGAGGCGTGCGTAGAGGATCTGCTCGGCTGGTCCAGTTCGGTCGGGATCGAGCCCGAGACGGTGATCGGCCATTCTTTCGGTTCGAAGATCGCTCTCAGCCTCACTTCCAGGCTCGACTCGATCGAGCAGGTGATGATTCTGGATGCGGACCCTGGTCCGTTACATCTGGATGGAGTCGCTCGTGATGAAGTTCCGGTACTTCGATTGCTCGATCTACTGAGAGAAGCTCCGGAGACCTATGGCAATCGCGATCAATTTGAAGAGATGCTAGCCAATGGCGGGTTCGGTGCAGCGGTGGCTGGTTGGGTCGGGAAGAATCTACGAAGAAGACCGGATGGGCAACTAGAACTCACCAGCGAGATCGATCGCATCGAGGAGATGCTCTCAGACCACCACAGGATCGATGGTTGGAAACTGATCGAGTCCCCCGGAACCCTCCAAGTTTCGATGTGCGTGGGGGGACGGTCGAAGGTGGTGTCACCACTTTCGCGGCAGCGGATGGAGGATCTGCAACGAAGTGAACCTTCTCGATATTCGTTGGAGGTGATCGAAACTGCCGGCCACTGGCTTCATGTCGATGCCGCCGAGCCGCTTCTCCAGTTCATCGGAAGTCGGCTGCGGTCCTGATCTCAGCGAGAATCGGGGAACTCGCCATTGCCTCCGGTTCGAGTCTGCGAGCCACCGGGACCGAACTTCTCGATCTGTGCTTTCAACTGCGATATGGAGGATTTCTCGGCCAAGAACGGTTTCTCTGGAGTGGACTCCAGATAGAGACTGGTGGAGGGGAAGGCGAATCCGACTTCCATCTCTTCGGCGAGGCGGATCACTTCCAGGAGGAACGCTTGCTTGACTTGCAATTCCTCCAGGTAGTTCGCGACTATCAAGCGAATATTGACCAGGATGTCGAGACTCGAGGCTCCGAAGTTGACCAGGTTGGCCTTGGCGGACTCGTATTCGATGTGAGGATTGGACTCGACGATTCCCAGAATCCCGGCACAGAACCCCTCGATGGTGTCCGCTGGAGTCTCGTAGCGAATGCCGATGGTGGTCTTGAATCTGCGGAAACTTCGCTGACCCATGTTGTCGATGATGCCACTGACCAGTTCCTGATTGGGGACGCTGACCAGAGAACTCTCGAAGGTCCGGATCCGGGTGCAGCGAAAGCCGATCTCCTCGACAGTTCCCTCGACTCCACCCACCTTGACCCAATCGCCCAGTTGAAAGGGTCGATCGGCAAAGACGGTGAGTGATCCGAAGAGGTTCGCAAAGGTGTCCTTGGCGGCAAAACTGACTCCGATGCCGAGGACGCTGAGTCCTGTGACCAGCGGCATGATGTCACTACCTGTACTCTGGATCAAGAACAGCACCGCTGCGACAGTGACCAGCGCCTTGAGACTTTTGCGAATCATCGGCGCCAGCTGGTCATCGAGTTTGCTCTCGGTCTTCGATGAGGAATCGATCAGGCGTGCGCCGACCAGATCCGCAAAGCGATAGGCCAGCAGCAAGCCGCCGATGGTCGCCAGCGCACGTGCGATGATCGACAGGATCGAGTCACCGGGTTCTTTGAGGACCAACCAGGGGCCGGTGAGGTAGACCATTCCTGCCGAAGCAAACCAGCCGATCGAGCGACCGATCGATTGAACTACCTTGCTGGTTTGATCGCTATCGTTGAGTCGACTCATCATCGTACGAAGTAGTGACGAGGAGAGGTGGGAAACGATCTTCTGGAAAATCCAGGAGACGATCAGCAGCGAAACGATGGCGAGCCACTGCCAGCGTTCCAGCCCGAGAATTTCCGATCGCATCGGGGTCGGCATCAGGTCCTGAAGCCAGGGACTCGGTTCGGCTTGAAGGGTGGCCGTGGTGCTACTCTCCGGGACCTGGGCCAGCATCAACACTGGCTGTAGCAGTAAGAGCAAGAGCAAGAGTGGTAGTGTCCATGTACACTTCATGTGGATCTCCTCTTTCAGATGCCCTGTATGTTACTCAAGAAGAACCCGATCAGGGGAGGAACTTTTTTGAGTTTGCCAGTTTTGCGGGGAGATAGGTCTCGATCACATAATTCAGGCCCCACATCGCCAAGGACTGCTGTTCCGCTCGTACCCCCATCTTGAGTAACTGTTCGAGAGCATCTCGCCACTGCTTCTTGCTCTGAAAGAAGGGGTCGTTCTTGAGGGCATCCTTGGCGCGCTTGATATCCACATCCTTGAGCGGGTGAGTGGGAAGGTCGTAATCGATGATGTCCTGGGGGGTGACCCCCAGGTAAGAAGCGCTGGGGACACAAAAGAAGCGGTTGATGTGGGCAGCGTTGCCTGAGCCCACCTTGAGGGTCCGATAGATGTTGGAAATCCCGTATGGATCACAATCGACGAAGGCGTAGACGGGAATCTTGATCTGATCACTGAGGCGTCGAATGAAACGGCGTGTCGACCGAGTCGGGACGCCAGCCATGCTGACCAGGATGCAGTCGGCAGTCTTCCAGAACTTGTGACTCTGTAGCCTCTGGAAGATTCCACCGGTCTCGATGGCGAGGACAAACTTGGCATTGGTCTCGAAACTGAGATGTTCGACCGAGGATGGTATCGAGTAGGCACCGCTGCCAAATCGAGTGCAGTCGATCCGCTCGACTTCCCCGGTATCCAGGTCAGGGTCGAGGACGACCAACTCTCCCGCCACTGCACCACCGTGCTCATCCGGCACAAACCTCAACTGCTCTCGACTCACGTCATCGACCGAGAAGAGTGCTTCGATGTCATCCATCACCGTGTCGGATTCCGACTGCTCGGAGAACTTGGCTTCCGCCCAGTTCTTGGACTGGTAGTAAACATCTCGCTTGGTCGCGAAGTCGTTGGTCTGGACCAGTTCTCTCGACAGTCCCATCATTCTCAACGTCTGGGCGAAACCCTTGACGGTATTGACGGTCAGGGTGCGTTCTTTTCGGGCTTTGCCGATTTCGAGGTACCCTTTCCTCTTGTCGTAGGAGACGTTGGAAAGGCTTCGCACGGGGAAGCGAAGCATCGGCTTGCCCTTGCGCAGGATCTTCTTGTAGATCTCATCCGCAGCGTTTTCGATGCTGGTGATGGTCTTCTTGTCGCGCTTGGCGTTCTCTCGCTTGACACGATCGATGTATGATTTTGCGATCTTCTTGGCCATGTCGTCCTACCTCACATCTTCCGGCTTCGTTCGAGGACTTCTGAGAGGTTCCCCTCGGCCTTGGTTCTCTGCGTATCACTCAAAGTCAGGATGTCTTGAAGTGCGATCCCGATCTGGGGGATGTAGGTCTTGATGTAGTCCTTCTTCCGTTCCGCATCGGCCAGTCTACGTTTCTTCCTCAGGTGAATGGCGAGTTTTCTTCCCGCTTCCATGATGGCCAGTCGCATCTCCTTGAGAATCTCGTCGTAACTGGCCACCGCCTTCTTGCTCTCGGAGGTGAAGGGAACCCAGACGCTTGCGATGTGCACCAGGATCGCCAGTGGGCCAGTAGGTAGAGCTCCTCGGGCTTGCTGGATCTCGTAGTTCTTCCACGGGGTGCCGACGATCGATTGGGTGATGGCACAGGCGCCCTGTTCGTATTGCAGTGGCACCCGGTTGGCAAAGCGGTAGATCGATGCGAGATCGTCACCCGGGAGTTCACCACCCCAGGCGATCCCCGCCTCGACCTGGAAGGGATTGCCACGGTAGACACTGGGCTGGCGGGTCACGGTGATGACCAGTTCCGGATCGAAGTTTCGCCCCAAGGTCTTCGCCATCAGTACCTCACCGATGGGGGAAAGGCAGTTGGTGGGGGGGGCCATCATCCGCGTCGCCTCGATACCCTTGTGAAGAACCTTCACATCCGTATTGGAGAGTCTCTTCGGGTGGCGATCGGTGTCGATCCTTTTGCCCAGACCTTCTGTCTCGTCACTGATCTTCTTCACGACATTGGGTGTCACACGACAGAACTCAGTACAGAGGAATCCACTGACTGTGCGAGAACTGGTTTCCTTCATCATCTGCATCAGGATTCCCAGTTCGACGCCGTGTGGGTGCGGCAGGATTTCGTTGGGAGGATCCGGTAGTACCTTGGACACGCGTTCCCAGATGATGGGCTCTTCGTCGATCGGATTGCTGTAGATAATCTTGACGTGGGGGTTCGCCAGGGAAACCTGATCCAGGAATGAATCGATCGAGTGCTTGCCCTTCTTGTAGGTTCCTTCCAACTCGATCTGAACCTCGGTTCCGTGAGCCCATTCGACTTCAACTTCCGATTCCTTCTTGACCACTGGTAGGTTCTTCGCCATGTCGATGGCCAGCACCAATTCGATGGCGGGTTTTCTTCGAGAGGTGCGGCTGACCACTCGCATCGGTTTTCCGGTGGTGAGAGTGCCGTACATCCCTGCTGCGCTGATCCCGATCCCTTGCTGGCCACGGGTTTGCTTGCGTGAGTGAAACTTCGATCCATAGAGCAACCGGGCAAAGATGCGGGGCAGTTGCTCCCGGACGATTCCAGGGCCGTTATCTCGGATGGTGACCACGTGCTGGGTCGATTCGGTCGCCCTGACGTCGATGAAGAGTTCGGGCAACACCGATGCCTCTTCACAGGCATCGAGTGAGTTGTCGACCGCCTCTCGGACGGTGGTCAGCAGTGCTCGCGCCGGGCTGTCAAAACCGAGCAGGTGACGATTCTTGGCGAAGAACTCGCTGACCGAGATGTCCTTCTGCTTGTTGGCCATCTTTTCGGCGATGGCCATATCGCCCTGGTCAGTAGACGCACTCTTCCGAGCGGTCTTCTGGGTGGCGGTTTTGGTGGCGGTCTTCTTCTTGATCTTCTTCTTCGGCCGAACCGGGTTTGCGGCCGACTCCGAGTCGAACAGTCCTCCCTGACGACGAGAGGCCGCTGACCCGGTTTTCTTGGCGGTTTTCTTGGCGGTCTTCTTGGCGGTCTTCTTTTTGGCGGACTTCTTTTTGGCGGTGGGCTTGCTGGAGGCCTGGGTACGGGAGGCCTTTGGCTTCTTGCGGGGCAACCTCTCTCCTCATCCATCGGGGACTCTAGATTCTGCGGCGCGGTGATCTTATCTGCTTCTGCGACTCGATCCTACTGTTCCGGCCATAACGTCAAGGGTTGCGAATCGGACTCTGGAGTGGACAGGCCCTGGCGAAGGTGAGGTGGTCGGATGTCGAGTAGTTCCAACTGATCTCGGTCGATCCACAGCAGATCGTCGACCACGCTGGTTCCGTCGACCCCCTGCTCGAGTCGTGGAGTGGCACCCTGCGCCGGTCGGCACCGATAAATCAGAGCGATGACATGGTGATCCGGCGGCATTTCGGGCGAGAGGCGCTGGTGGAGCGGAGCGATGAATTCTCTCAGGAAAGCCGGACGAAGGTGATCCAGTTCGATGCCAATCTCCTCTCGAATCTCCCTTCGAAGAGCCTGTTCGAGGGTTTCTCGATGGTTGACATGGCCCCCGGGAAGGAAGTACCAGCAGCCGTCGGGACGCGAGGAACTCTCGTCTCGGGCTCTCATGAAGAGGATCTGTTGGTCCCTCTCGATCGCTGCCCTGACGGTGAAAGCGGGACGTCTCTGGCGACGAACCCCCGGATCCGCTGGGGGCTTTTGGGACCGATCTTGCATCCTGGATCTCCTCTCGAACCTGCTGGGGAGGGGGTGTAAAGGTATGCTATCCTGTGCCCGGGGATCGACCAAACCAACACATCCCCGATCCCGGTATCTCTGCGGAAGGAGATGGAAGTGCGCCTGAATTCGAGTTGGATTGTCCTGCTGCTGTGGCTGCTGAGTCCCTCGCTGGCAACGGCGCAGGGGAATGCTTCAGATCTGGAGGGCCGTTGGAACAAGAAACAGGCCGCTCCATTCCTCAAAGCGGTGCCCTGGGAAAGAACCCTGGAGGCGGCAAAGGCCCGATCGAGCCGAGACTCGCTGCCGATCGTGGCTTATTTCACTCGCTCCTACTCACCCTGACCGCCTTGTAAAGCACTGGAGGGGGGTCCTCTCCAGTCCCAATGGTGGAAAAAAGCAGCGACGAAATTTGTCCCCTATGTCAACATCAGTGCCCAACTGAGCGACAAGCCAGACCAGGGGCTGTTGCGCGCCATCGGGGCTCGATCCTTCCCGACCTGTGTCATCATGGATTCGCAAGGTAAGGTCATCCTCAGAAACGATACTGGCGGTGCCTTTCGCCCTACGACCGAGACGAGATTGCGGGGATCCCTGCAAGTGGTTCAGGAACTGATCGATCTGCGTCAAGCGGTCAAAAAGGACCCGGGCGACCAGTCATCTCTCGGCGCACTGAAAATAGTTGAGGCGATCCTTGAGGTTCAATCGACCCCTCTCCCGCAACTCGATCAACTGATCGAGCAACCTGGAATCTCCGACAACTTACGTCAGCGTTATCAGCGCTGGCGTGGGGTCAAACCGATTTCCAAGGTGTTGCAGGACTATGTCGCTATCGTCCGTACCATCCCCAAATCGGATAGCGCGGGTCGAGGACGAGAGTTCCAGATCGCAGCGGGGAAAATGCTCGAACTCCATCGCCAGGGACTCGAACTCAAGGATCCACGTGTCGGGATCTTTTCTGATTACTGGAGACTGGTATTCGAGGGCGCGTTGACCCAACGTGATCTCCAGCTGGCGCGAAAGGCTCACGAGACCTACCGCAAGGCGTTTGGCTCCCGGCCCGAGTTGAAGAGCCGGATCGACCGGATGAGCGTGCGGCTCGGACAGTTGAAGGAGAGTCTTGAGAAAGATCCAGCGGCCAGGCAGCCAGACGGAGGACGACGATGAGTGCCAAGGAATCTTCAGTCGAGGTGATCGGAATGCCGCTGGACCACGGTGCCGGTCGCAGGGGAGTGTCGATGGGACCGACGGCGATCCGTATCGCTGGGCTCGAAGCGGCACTGGAGCGAGCAGAGATCCCATCGCACGACGGTGGGGACATCGAGATCCCCATCCCGGAAACCCGTGAGCCAGGTGATCCCTCACAACGATACCTCGAGGTGATCGAAACCGCCTGTTCTCGCCTGTGTGATCGAGTCTCGTCGACCCTGGCTGCAGGCCGGTTTCCGCTGGTTCTCGGGGGGGACCATTCGATCGCCATCGGAACCATCTCGGGAATCTCCGCTCATCTTCATGAGGAGGGATCCACGACTCCCCCGAAGGTGGGAATTCTGTGGTTCGATGCCCACGCAGATCTCAATACTCCTGATACGTCTCCTACCGGCAATATCCACGGCATGCCGCTGGCCTGTTTGCTCGGCAAGGGGCCAGAGTCGCTGGTCGGAATCGGCTACCAGGGTGCGAAGATCGCCCCCCACAGGGTCGCCCAGATCGGACTTCGCGAACTGGATCCCGACGAAAAGAGGCGCATCCTCGCTTCCGACATCTCCGCCTACACGATGGAAGATATCGATCGACGAGGTCTATCGGATGTGGTGGAGGAGGCGCTTGCGACGGTGCTCGAGGATTGTGATCACCTCCATGTCAGTTTTGATATCGATGTCATCGATCCGCGATTTGCTCCGGGGACAGGAACCGCAAGGCCTGGCGGGTTGACTTATCGAGAAGCACACATGGCGATGGAAATGGTGGCAAAGACAGAGGAGGTCCGTTCCTTCGAGATGGTCGAAGTGAATCCGGTCCTGGACGAAGGAAACAGAACAGCTGAGGTCGCGGTGGGAATCATCACCAGCGCCCTGGGTCAGTCGATCCTGTCCTGAATCCTGGATCCCGAATCTGGGATCGATTCACGGCGCAGGTGATTTTTATTTGGTTGAGGAAGGAGTCTAGAGATGGTTGCAGCAGGAAATGACAGTGTTCCCGAGGGGTGGCCACCGCCACCTGGCGGTAAGGGACGATCTCGAGGTCGAGGAGGAGGGCTCCCCTTTGATCCGAAGAAGTTGCTGTGGCCGTCTCTGTTACTGGTACTGGTGCTAATCGTCGGAGTGGCATTCTTCACTGGCGAAGGTGGGATCATCGATGTGGCGGACACCGAGGTGGCTGTACTCATCAATTACTTTACCGGGGGAGAGGAACTGATCACCACCCCGGGACTGGTGATTTTCATTCCTTGGTTGCAGCAAGCCTATCTGTTTGATAAATCTCCCAACGAGTTCGTGATGGAGGGGTCGAAAGATATCAGCTTCAATCATGTCCGGGAGTTGACAGTGAGGGCCAAGGACGGATCCAGTTTTCGCTTTGACACCCTGACCATTCAGTATCAGTTGATTCCTTCGAGAACTGCAAAAGTCCTCAACGATTCAGGAGATGCAGATGCGTTCAAGCGCAACTGGATCCGTGCTTCTGCCCGATCGATCTTGCGAGATGAGTTCGGCAAGTACAGTAGTGAAGAGATCGCAGATCCCACCAGTTATGAGTTGGCAGTGGCAGCCGCCACTCTTCGGCTCGATTCCGTTCTCGAAGGTCATGGAATCGATGTCACTCAGGTGATTATTCCTCGACCCAAGTTCGACAAGGTGGTCGAGGATGCCATCGAGAGGCGCAAGAATGCCAATCAGGAAGTTCAAAGACTGGGGATCGAGATCGAAAAACTGACCAATGTACGAGAACGTACGTTGGCCCATGTGGAGAGGGATAAGGCGGAGGAGTACGAGGAAGTCCTCGGAATCCTCGAAGCGGATCGGATCACCGCTGAGAAGGACCGGATTCGTACGGTCAAGAACGCCGATGCCCAGAAGATCAAAGATGCCAACCAGGGAGCAGCGACCGAGCAAGCCAACTTGCAGGGGGCGAGAGCCCTCGAGGAGAAGGCTCGTAAGGACGCAGAGGGCCTTTCGGCCAGAGTGGCTGCGCTTGAGAAAAGGGGAGAGATCCTGGTACGAGAAAAGCTGGCCCAGAAGTACGCAGGGATCCGTTTCAACATCGTTCCTTACCGCCGGGATCCTGCACCGATTCGAATTGAACACCTGGGAAGTGGGGGACCTTTACCTCCCGCGCAACCGGTGCGAGAGACAGGAGGGTCGCCCCGATGAAAATCTATATTGGACTGATTCTATTCCTGGTACTGACGATCTTTGTGATCGGCTTCATCACGGAGAAGATTCCTCCCGCGCGGATCGGTGTGAAGCAGGTGGTGCTCGGCACATCCAAGGGGATTGTCGAGGAGGACCATTACACCGGTCTGGTCCTGGGGATCAGCGGATACCACCGCTGGCATTTGCTTCCGCGTCAAACACACTTTCTCCACTTCACCGAGTCGAAGGGGTGGCGTGAATCGAGGCTGGCTCGCGGTATCGAAGACTGGCAGCCAGCGGTCACCTTGAGAACCAAGGATGGCAATACCATCGATCTTGACGTCACTGTGACCTACAAGATCAAGGAGGGTGAAGCCTACATGATCATCAAGGATGGTCTGAAGGATGGCTATCGTGAGAGGGTCAGGGCGAGGGTGATCAGCACCCTTCGTGAAGAGTTGGCCGAGTTGACCTCCGAGGATCTTCAGATCACCGAACTGCGCTTGAAGAGAGCTGGCGATACTCTCGATCTCTTGACCCAGGAACTGTCGGAATACCATGTCGTGCCTGAAAACTTGTTCATTCGAAAGGTCAAGTTCCCTACCCAGTACGAGGTCAAATTGCAGGAGAAGCAGTTGCTTCGGCAAGAATCCCAGCTGGAGTCTGCACTGACCGAACAGGCCAAGGTGGAGCAGACGGTCAAGACCCAGACGCGTAGGATCGCGGCGGAGGCTCTTGCAGCGGAAAAGAACTGGGACCGAAAGATCCAGGAGAAGCGATCGGACTATCAGGTGCAAATCGCTCAGATCAATGCCGAAGCCCTTCTGTACTCGCGGACGACTATCGCGGAAGGGGAAGCAGAACGAGATATTTCGATTGCGAGGGGCAACCTGGCCATCGAAAAGGCCGGTGCTCTGCGCGATCTGCTGCGCAATGAAGCCCTCGACTCGGTGGGTGGACGGATCTTGTTGGCACTGGAAGCGGTGGAGAATCTTCATATTCCGGAGGTGACCCTCAACAGTGAAGATCCTGCCGTTCCGATGCTGCTCGATCTGTCAAGGATGACCCGACTGTTGGTTGGAGATAAGATTCCGATCCCCGGCGAAAATTGATCAGGCCGAATCTGGTCCGCCATGGCCGGGAGTGCTCTCCGCCAGGCGGACCAGATTCGAGACCTCGGGTCTGGCGATGCGGATGGTGGAGACTTTTGGCCAATGGCCAAATTGTTTGGCCTTCTGCAGCCACTGCTCGGTGTCCTCGTCACTGAGTGCCGGATCATGAAGATCGGCATCGTGGAGGATTACCTCGATCGCATCTTCGCTATGGCAGCGACCGATCCAGGTAGAACCGTCATGCTTTGAGACCACCACGGTGATGCCGTGGAGTTCTCCCATGTGATCGTGGAAGGTTCCCATCGCTTCGATCTCCTCGACCTTCAAGCGTCCGAGGGGGCGCAGTGCTCCTCGAAAGCATTGACGATGTCGAGGGCGATGGTCTGAGGATCTCGACCTTCGATCAAGTGTCTGGGTAGGAACCAGACCAGTTTTCCACTTTCGAACAGCGCCATCGATGGGCTACTGGGTGGCACTTGGCTGCAGTGGTGGCGAGCCCGTTCTACCGCTTCGACATCTTGGCCGGCGAAGACGGTTCCGGCCTTCGTGGGAGCATGCTCCGATTGGAGGGCCAGGATGGCACCGGGGCGCGCGCCTCCGGCAGCACAACCACAGACACTGTTGATCACGACGAAAGCGGTCCCTCCCTCGGGGTCGAGGAAAGAGTCGACTTCTGCAGCATTTTTCAGTTCTGTGACTCCATGGTCGGTGAGCTCTCGACGCATCGGAGTGACCATCTCTTCAGGGTAAGGCATCTCAGTCTCCTTTCAGGCGGATGGAATATTTCCACCTCTGCACAGGATGGTAACAGGGAGTGGCGCTGGATCAACCAGACCCGACCGGGTCTCAGGAGTTGGAGCATCAGCTGCCACCAGGGGCAGGCTGTGGATCCTCACCCTCGCTGGAACAGCAACCGGAATCGGTCGATTCGGGAGATTCGGGGGGGGTGCCAAAAACTTGGTTGAGAAAGGCACGTGGCCCCTTACGGAAGATGCTCAACAGGAAGAGGAGCGCCAACAGACCGAGGAACAGTTCAGCGCTGCCAAAGGAGCCCCCTTCCTCTGAATGGGAGTGCTGGCCGAGATGGATGTGCTCTGCGACACCCACGGTGACGTCATCGAGGATCGCATCGACGGCGTATCCGCAACCGATGGCCCCGACCCCGATGGAGATGGCAAACAGGATGGCGGCGCGTCGTCCGTGCAGGTCGCCGAGAATACCAAAGGTGGTCGCATTGGTGGCGGGCCCGGTGAGCAGGAACGCCAGAGCCGCTCCCGGTGAAACTCCTCCTGCGATCAGGATTGCAGCAAGTGGTGTGGCTCCGCTGGCACAGACATAGATCGGAAGACCGAGCAGGGCGAAGGCGGGCACCTCGAGCCAGTCTGGGATCTGGGCGAGAAAACTGCCGTCCTCTACCAGTGGAGAGAGCGCCGCCGCTAACGAGAGTCCGAGAACGATCCATGGAGCCGTGCTGTCGACCAGATCGCACAGTCCGACCTTCAAGCCATCGACAATCTTAACAGTGAGAGGTTTGTGAGATTCTTCGGATTTCGCCGGCTCCGGTTTGACCTGGATCGGGCGGATGAAGCGAAGAGAAAGCATGCCCACCGAGACCGCCAGTACCGCAGCAGCCAAGACTCGTGCGATGGCAAATGGGCCATCGACCATGGTGAAGGAGAGGAAGACCGCATCGATGCCCAGTTCGGGAGTTGCGATCAGCAGGGTCACTGCAGCGGCGGACGGCACGCCCTTCTCGACCAGACTTCGATAGAGGGGGAGCACTCCACAGGAGCAGATGGGAAGGGGCAGTCCAAATAGCATTCCACGCAGTGACTGCTGAAAATTGGATCCACGGGCCATCCAATGGATGGTGGCTTTGGGCAGCAGCGCATGGATCAATCCGGCGCCCGTGTAGGCGAGCAACAGAGCGGGGGCACTTTCTCTGGCCAGAATGATGAAACGATCGAGGAAATCACCAACACTTGAATGAACGGTGTGGTTGTCGAGATGAATACTGTCTTGCAAGACGAAGCGGTACAGGAACAGAAGCCCCAGCACCGCACCGGTTGCCGAGAGTTTCGCTGCCCGTTCGATGCGGTCCGCTTTTTGATCGGGAGCATGGATGATCACGTGGAGCAACGCGCCTCCGAACAGTGCCATCACCGCTGCCGATGGAAAACTCGAGACCAGCGTCTGTAATTGTAGCCCGCCGAACCATCCGGCCAGATGGAGCAGGACTCCGGCGAAGAGGGTGGCCATTGCGATGCGTTTTCCATGGGTGGGTCGAACCAGCCACCACACCGCCATCCCCTCCAGCAATCGGTGAAGGATCACTGCTGAACCGAATGCCTCTGCATTTTCGGTAGCAACGCTGATCGACAGCGCAAGGCCGTCGACCATCGAGTGGAGGAGAATGGCGACGATCCCGAAGATCAGCGCCATGCCATGGGCCTGGTTGGCAACACGGAAGCGAGATTTCTCGATGAAACTCGGCACCAGCAAACCAGCCATGGCCAATCCTAGCGCCCACATTCCGATCTCTTCCATCGCATGGGGGATCACCTCGAGCATCACCAGGCCCGATAGGGAGATCAGCACGAAACCATCGATCACCGGAAGCATCGAGGGCACTCGACCGCCGAGGATCGCCACTAGCGGTCCCAGCAGGAAGGAAACTAAACTCTGAATCAGCATCGTCACGTGGTGGATCCTCCAGATGAGAAGGATATCGGCTTGGCGGAGAGATCAAACCTGAATCTGTGGGTACAAACCAGATTTTTGGTCAGAGTAGTCCCCTGGGAGTGGATCGGTGGGTGCTGTCGATCAGAGTGCCGTCGGTCACAGCGCCTTCTCTCGTAGCACCGGCAATGGACGCACTCCCCTCGAAATCAGCGGATTGGCCGGAAGCTGGAACCACTGCTGTTCGATGGTGGCATAGAGTTTTCGGTAATCGGTGGTGAACACCAGGTCGTTCTTGTCGAGGGTGCCCAGATCCGGCTGAGCGCCAGCCAGGCCACCGATGACCTGACCGCCCAGCAGCAGATGAGGAGCTGCGGTTCCATGATCGGTGCCCTCACTACCATTCTCGCTGGCGCGGCGGCCGAACTCGGAATAGGTGGAAATCAGTACCCGGTCCCAATCTCCCGAGGCGATCAATGCCTTGCGCAGTGCCGCGAGTCCGGTGGCCAGTTCGGTCAGCAGTTGTGGGTGTCGGCGCAACTGATCGGTATGGGTGTCGAATCCGCTGTGAGACAGCTTGATGAGGGGACAGGGGACACCTGAGGAGACCAGCGAGGCGGCAATTTCACATCTCTTGCCAAACTTGCTCTGGGGAAATTGGACCCCTAGATCAGGAGCATTGGCTCTCTTCTCCTCGATGACCCGGGCCGACCGCTTGATATCGGTCTGCACTTCGAGCAGGTGCTCGAGTGCTTTCCTCGCATCTTCGCCATGGGCGATGTCGGGAACCGCTCGAGCTTGCCGGGTGAACTGGATCGGATCGTTGAGGTGGATGACACGGGTCGAGTCGCCGTGGAGAGGACCCGAATCTCCGCCACCCAGGACGATGCCATCGGCGGCGCGTTTCGGATCTGCTGCAGCACTGCCGATCAGGCGTCCAAGCCAACCGTCGGTCAGATTTTCATCGGAGTCCGATCCGGTTTCCCAGATCTCGATGCTACGAAAGTGAGAACGATTGGGCTGGGGATATCCCAGACCGAGGATCCAGCACGCATCCCCGGCATCCCATGATTCTCCGAGAGTTGCCAGGGCATCGTTCATGCCGAGGTGGTTTCCGAGGTCCATCACGTGAGAAT
>Ga0302120_10000318_pt1 | contig 20873 bp, 18 predicted proteins | sample AG5_Bottom_MG_FD_203118 | JGI IMG/M metagenome (GOLD analysis project Ga0302120, IMG submission 203118) | Marine microbial communities from Western Arctic Ocean, Canada - AG5_Bottom | ecosystem: Environmental > Aquatic > Marine > Oceanic | place: Canada: Western Arctic Ocean | collected 2017-10-01 | reverse complement strand
CCACTCTGGCAAAGTTCCCATTCTTCCACGGGAGAATCGATGGGCGTGTCTTGAAACACGGCAAGTGAAAGTGCAAGAGCCAACATCATGATGTCTTCAATACTACAACGAGAGGAGCATGGTCACTTGGTTTTGATTCCCAGTCTCCCTTTTTTCGCTCATCGCGATCCACGCTTACATCGGTGCAAATTCCCGCCGCCGAAGGATTTCCCAGCGCAAGATCAATGCGCATGCCCATATTGCGTGGGAAAGCACCGCCTCGGTAATCCCACCAAGTGAAGATGCCCGCCTCGCTGGTTTGTTCGCGGTGAAGGTCTACCATGCCAAGAGACAGAAAACTTTGAAGACGCGCGCGTTCCTCATCCGAGCAAAGAATTTTCCCGCGCCAGCCATCAGCGTCATAGATGTCTCGGTCATCCGTGACGATATTGAAATCCCCCAGCATCACGGTGGGGCGGGGCTCGGCGAGCTCTGCCTTCATAGTTTGGGTGAGCGCATCCAGCCACGCCAACTTCCGCACGTATTTGTCGCAGCCGACTTCCTTGCCGTTGATGACGTAAGCATTGAGAACGCGCACGCCTTGGCAAGTGGCACGAATTATGCGGGCTTCTTCCGGCACGGGGTTGTCGTCAAAGTTGCACACCACCTCTTCCAGAGGCTCACGAGAAATCATGGCCACCCCGTTGTAGGTTTTTTGCCCATGCACATGCGCATGCCAGCCGGCGTTAGCCAAGGCGGTGTGCGGAAAATCCTCATCCGTCACCTTGGTTTCCTGCAGGCAGAGGAGGTCGGGTTGGTGGCGTTCTAGGACGCCGAGCACACGCTCAAGACGAGTGCGGATGGAGTTTACATTCCAGGAGATAACTTTCACGGGGCTAAGGATAGGGGCGCGGGGCGGGAGTAGAATGCTGTTTCCATGACGACTTCCACATCCACAGTTGATCTTTCCTTTTTGGCCGAATTGGGCCTTGAGGGCACTTTGTCTGGCGCCTACAACGGTTCTTGGCTGAGCTGCAACGGTTCCGAATTAACCGTGAATTCCCCCGCCGATGGCTCGGAGATTGGCGTGATTCAGCAAGCGAATGCAGAGGATTATGAAAAGGTGGCCTCGGCCGCGCAGGAAGCATTTTTGCGGTGGCGGGAAGTGCCCGCACCCATTCGCGGGGAATACGTGCGTCGGATTGGTGAAGAAATGCGCAAGCACAAAGAAGCACTCGGAAAGATTGTGTCCTGGGAAATGGGCAAGATTTTGCAGGAAGGATTAGGCGAGGTGCAAGAGGCTATTGACATTGCTGATTTTTCTGTGGGTCAATCCCGAATGATGTATGGATTGTCCATGCACAGTGAGCGCCCGCAACATGCCATGCGCGAGCAGTGGCATCCCTTGGGTGTGGTGGGGGTCATCTCCGCGTTTAACTTCCCTTCGGCGGTTTGGGCGTGGAATTCCATGTTGGCTTTGATTTGTGGAGATTCCTGTTTGTGGAAGCCAAGCTCCAAAACGCCATTGACGGCCATTGCCATGACGAAGGTGGCTGCCAAAGTGCTGGAGCCCGAAGGTTGGGGCGCGTTGATTGGTTTGGTGGTAGGGCGTGGTTCAGAGGTGGGCGCGTTGATGTTGGATGACAAGCGCGTTCCGTTGGTTTCCGCCACAGGTTCTTGCGCCATGGGGAAGCATGTGGCTGAGAAGTTGGCTTCTCGTTACGGCCGAACCATTTTGGAATTAGGCGGCAATAACGCGGCGGTGATTTTGGAAGACGCGGATTTAGAGATGGCGTTTCGTTCCACCTTGTTTGGCGCCGTGGGTACGGCCGGCCAGCGCTGTACTTCTACTCGGCGCATCTTGATTCAAAAGAGCATCAAAGATGAATTCGTTTCCAAACTGGTGGAGTTCTACGGGAAAGTCCCCATCGGCAATCCCTTAGCCGACGGCACCTTGATGGGGCCGTTGATTGATCAAGGTGCGGTGGATGATGTTTTGGCGTCCATTGAAAACGTGAAATCTGCCGGCGGAAAGATTTTATGCGGCGGTGAGCAAGTGCATCCGGAAGGTTGCGAAGGCGGGACTTATATGACGCCGTGTATTGCCGAAGTGCAAAATGAATGGCAAGTGGTGCAGGATGAGACCTTTGGTCCTTTGCTTTATATTATTGAAGTGGAGGATTTGGATGATGCGATTGCCAAGCACAATGATGTTCCGCAGGGTTTGAGTTCTTGTATTTTCACAAGCAACATGCGGCATGCAGAGCGTTTCGTTTCTGCGGCTGGTTCGGATTGTGGAATTGCGAATGTGAACTTGGGAACTTCTGGTGCTGAAATTGGCGGTGCTTTTGGTGGTGAAAAGGAGACGGGTGGTGGACGTGAGTCTGGGTCGGATGCTTGGAAGGCTTATATGAGGCGTCAGACGAATACGATCAACTGGGGGACGGAGTTGCCGTTGGCCCAGGGGATTTCCTTTGATTTGGATTAGTCCTTCTTCTTTTTCTCTGTCCCTAGCCCACTCGGCTTCCGTCGGGCTGGGGCACAATGGAAGTGACGCAAGGTCTACAATGAAAATGCAATGAATCCCCAGTTCACAGAGATACCAGATTTGCTCAAGGCGTTTATTGAAGAGCAGGAAATTTTCTTTGTTGCCACTGCAGCGAAGGATGGAAGGGTCAATGTCTCGCCGAAAGGTATGGACTCTTTGCGCATCATCAATAGAAAGAGGGTGATTTGGCTCAATGTTACGGGAAGCGGCAATGAGACGTCGGCCCACGTTCAATCAAACCCGCGAATGACGATGATGTTTTCTTCCTTCAAGGAGAATCCAATGATTTTGCGCGTATATGGAAATGCCAAAGTCATCCACAAGAATCATCCAGCGTGGGATGAACTGTTTTCTTTGTTCCCTCCTACGCCTGGGGCAAGGCAAATATTTGACTTGTCGGTAGATTTGGTGAAGCCATCCTGCGGCACGGCTGTGCCACTCTTTGATTATGTTGAGGGTAGAGGCCAATTGAAAAAGTGGGCGGAAAAGAAGGGGGAAGATGGCATGAAGGCATTTTGGAAACACCATAACCAAACAAGTCTTGATGGTCTTCCGACAAAAATCATGGAAGGCAACACTTGAACTAATCCATGGTCGAGATGCCCAATACCATAAGTTTCCAAGCTCCCATTTTGTTGAGCAAGTATTCCTTATGTCATTCGAGCGCGTGTGATCGGCACTGACGCTGCCGAAAGAAATGAGAGAATGGCATTTTTAAAGTATTCCAGACTTTGCGCCCATCGTCGGATTTCCTGCTTGGTTTAGATTGAAAATCATGGCCGAATGTTTACTCATATTTGGGATGTCACGGGCGTGGACACTTCCCATTTCATCACTTACCGATGGACATATACGGAATACTTGGGGTGGGCCTTGTCACGTTTGAACTTTCTCCATATGTCGATGGCGTGAAGCTCACCCTTATAGTGAAATCCTTCAACCCTTCCCGACGGACATCCCGGAATTCAAGCGAGAATCCGGCGTGGCAGGGTGGACATTCCTTATCTAAGACCAACGCTCGAAATACTTAAGTTGGTAGTGGCATTCCTGCGGAGACGACCGCAGTGTAAGCAGCTAAGCAAACGGTATTCGCCAAATTCAACGATCGGATTTCTTTACTTACGGGAACCCGAACGCATTGTCGTGCATACGCGTCCAACATCGCCGAGGGCAACCCTTTAGATTCCCCACCAAAAACTAAAACGGCATCTTTTTCAAAGGCCACGTCAAACAAAGAAGTCCCTTGGCGTGCAGAAAAGAAATGCATTCGATCCTCCACAGGCGGCGATGACCCAGAGCTTAAAAAATTACAGCAAGCATCCCAGTCATCATGCACCATCAAGTCCACCCTGGGCCAATAATCCAAGCCCGCCCGCCGCAATCCCTTTTCTTCCAGCGAAAACCCAATCGGCCGTACGATATGAAGGCGGAGCCCAAGCCCAAGAACCAACCGTCCAATGGAGCCGGTATTGTTAGGGATCTCTGGGTGCACAAGCACAATTTCCATGGTCCTAATTCTAACCGAACGCCTCATCCTTGATGAACTTACCCCGGCCGACGCAGGGGACATGTTCCCGTACCGCGCGGATCCCGAAGTCTGTCGCTTCCAATCCTGGGAGCCCATGACCACTTTGGAGGAGGTGGAGCGCTTCATCGCCCAAATCAACACCACGGAATTCAACACCCCAGGGACGTGGTTTCAGATTGCAATCCGCCATCATGAAACTGGGCAACTGCTTGGTGATATAGCCATCCATTTCCTGACGGACGCCCCTCAGCAGGTGGAATTAGGCTTTACCATTTCCTCTAAGTGCCAAAGGCAAGGTTACGCCACCGAAGCCGTGCAAGGACTATTGCAGTACTTATTCCAAGACTGCGAAAAGCATCGCGTCACCGCATCCGTAGACCCCAGGAATCACGCGTCCCTTGCGCTCCTTCAAAAGGTCGGCTTTAAACAAGAAGCACACTTCCGCAAAAGCCTCTGGTTCAAAGGAGAATGGGTGGACGACATCATCTACGCCATCCTCCGAAGTGAGTTTCCCTCACCCAGCAAGCAGAAAACCCTCTAGCCTCATCCTCCTGGCCTAAAACATCATGATCTGTCGCTTTGGGGCGACCGTACAATTCATGGTTCCATGAGTCTCTCCTGCGGCATCGTAGGGCTTCCAAACGTCGGCAAGTCCACCCTCTTCTCAGCCCTCAGCTCCGCAACAGCTGAAGTTGGGAACTATCCATTCTGCACCATAGAACCCAACTCAGCCGTCGTCGAAGTCCCCGATGATCGCCTCAAGCAAATAGAACAATACGTTCCCGCAGGACGCCTCATGCCGGCCGTCGTCCAAATTGTGGATATCGCCGGACTCGTCAAAGGGGCCTCGGAAGGGGAAGGCATGGGCAATCAATTCCTCGGCAACATTAAAGAATGCCAAGCCATTCTTCACGTCGTCCGATGCTTCGGCGGGGACAAAGTCCTGCGGGAAGATCCCGTGGACCCGAAGGGAGATATTGAAGTCATTGAAATGGAACTCGCACTCGCGGATCTCGTCACGGCGCAACGTACCGTTGAACGTTCTGCAAAAAAAGCAAGACTCGGGGAAAAAGAACTCGCCATTGACTTGGCAGCCTACGAAAAAGTTGTCACTCTATTGGAGGAAGGCAAACAGGCGAGGTCTGGAAACTGGACGAAACGAGAATTGGAAGCTCTCAGGCCACTTTGCCTGATGACCCTCAAGCCTGTTTTGTACATCGCCAACGTAGCCGACGATGACCCCGAAGGCACCAGCGACTACGCCAAGCAAGTCGCGGAAATTGCCGAAGGAAATGGGTCGGAATGGCTTCCTATTTGTAGTGACTTAGAACTGGAACTCCGAAGTATGGACGCGGACGACCGCGCGATGTTTATGGAAGAATTGGGCTGGAAAGAACTGGGCTTAGAGCGCCTTATTCACAAGGCGTATGATCTTCTCGATCTTCAAACCTATTTCACCGCCGGAGAAATCGAAATCCGGGCATGGACGATTCATAAGGGAGATACTGCGCCGGTTGCTGCCGGAGTCATTCATACCGATTTCACAAAAAACTTTATTCGCGCCGAAGTCTTTTCGGTGACGGATCTTTTGGATTATGGTGGCGAATCCGCGGTGAAAGCAGCAGGGAAACTGCGCACCGAAGGCAAGGACTACCTCATGCAAGAAGGGGACATCTGTCACTTCTTGTTAGGGAAGTAGCGGTTAGGGAATGGTGAGGGTGTGGACGTTGGAATCAAGGATTCCCAAGAGACTTTTACTGCCCCCTTCCAAATACCAAGTCGTACCCGATGCCGCTGGCGGAATGGTACCTCGAAAAGTAACCGTTCCTGATGCGTCGGCTGTCCCAAAGTTCAAAGCGGCATCGCTCTGTGAGCGAGGGATTCAGGCAGAAAGCCCGTTGGCTTGCGTCTTCGCGAAACGCGATGACGTCGCCCCCGTTATGAAAATGAGGGTCTGAGTGGCAGGGGTCGCCTGGGGAAGAAGGGGAGCCAGTATTCCACCATCCTAACCAACTTAGCCTAGAAGGCTGTTTAATGCCCCTTTCTGCTCCAGAGCGACCAGGTCGTCGTACCCGCCGATGAACTGATCATCGATGAAGATTTCTGGCACCGTCATCCGGCCGTCGGCGCGCGCCATCATTTCGTCCACACGGTCGGGGTGCTCTGTGAGATTGATTTCCTCCCAGGTTTGGCCTTTACTCTCCAGAAGTTTTTTAGCCATGTTGCAGTAGGGGCAGATAGTTTTGGTGTAGATTTCAATTTTTGCCATGATTCTGAAAAGAAGGTGAATGGAGACGGGGATTATCTCATAATATAGTTCCCATGACCATGCCATTCGAAGAAGTTGCTCAACTCATCACCGATGCCCTTGAGGGTGCCACTTGTGAGGTTACTGACCTTGGGGGTGGCAATCATTTGGGCTTGGACATTGCTTGGCCCGGTTTTGAGGGGCAGGTTTTGTTGAAGCAGCATAAAATGGTTCTGGAAATCCTTCGGCCCCACATGGACGGGGGCACCGGCGAAATTCACGCCGTGCAAATTAAAACCATCACATCATGACTCTTCACGACGACCTTCAGACCGCCATTCAGGACACCCCCATTTTGCTCTTCACCAAGGGGAACAAAACGTTCCCGCAGTGTGGATTTTCCGCTCGGGTGATCGACATCTTCAAATCCATGGAGGTGCCCTTTGAGACCATTGATATCTTTGGGGATCCTGAAATCCGCCCGACCTTGATTTCCATCACGGATTGGCCGACGACCCCCCAGATTTTTTTGGGTGGGGAATTTATCGGCGGTGGAGATATTGTGGGCGAGCTTCACCAGAAGGGGGAGTTGCAGGGCATGGTCGATGCAGTGTTGGCTCAAGGCTCGCAAGAGTAGAATTGCACAGATGACTCCGGAGCAAATCCACTATTGCGAATGCTGGGCCCGAGACGGCCTTCAGTCTATTGAGACTTTGGTTCCTGCGGAACGAAAGATTGAAATGATTCACGGCATGATTGATGCGGGTATTCCAGAGATGGAAGTCACGTCTTTTTCTCATCCAAAGTATCTCCCGCAGTTTGCCGACGCTGTGGATGTTTTGAAAGGGTTACGTCGGGATACGGATACAACTTATCGTGTCTTGATGCCGAACATCAAAGGATGGGAACGTTTTGAAGAATGCGTCAAAGAGGGTTACGGTGCGCATCGAATCATTTTGATGATTTCATCTTCGGAAACGCATAACACCAAAAACTTCCAAGCCAATCATGAGCAGGCTATGGCGGAGCACGCGGAAATCATGAAGCGTGCTTTAGCGCTGGGTGTGGAAGTAGTTGGCTGTGTTGGCACTGTTTTTGGCTGTGCCATTGAGGGGGATATCCCTATGCCGCTGATTGATAAGTTGGTGAATTTCTACCATGACAACGGAGCTTGTTTGCTGATGATGGGCGATACCACAGGCCAGGCTAATCCTGCGCAGGTAAGGAGAATCTACGGTCATTTGATGTCCACGCATCCCGACGTAGAGTTTTTGGCGCACTTTCATGACACGCGCGGTACCGGGCTTACCAATGCTTGGACGGCGGTGGAGTGCGGTGTGAAGTGGGTCGATGGCTCTTTAGGCGCCATCGGCGGTCAGCCCGCTACCGGTGCCAAGCTTTACCACTTGGGGTACAAAGGAAATATTTGTACCGAAGATTTTTTGTCGATGGCGGATGAATCTGGAGTCAAGAGCGGAGTGAATATTGACAAGCTACATTTGCTTGGCAAACGCGCCGAAGAAGTGGTGGGTTTCCCTATGCGCTCTAACGTGATTCATGCTGGGCGCGTAGACCATGATCCTTCAGCTGCTGAGAAGGCAACGTTAGCGGAAGGTGGGAAGGGGACCGCGGCTACGAATGCATAGTGGCTGATTTCGAGATTTACTGAATCGAAATCGGCAATGCAGCAGAATCCAAAATGATTCCTGTGGCATGATCCAAGGCGCCCGCTTCCAAAAACAAATTCATTCCACTGGCGGATGGAGGCAAAGGTGCTGTAAACACAGCTTGTCCAATTTGATCAGTTCGCCCGCTGGCGCCGACTTTCCAGCCCCCGCCGACGTCAAAGGAATGGCCAGAAATGAGACTGCCAGAGTCCGTCAAGCTCCATAGAATCACGCAGAAAGAACTTGCCGGAGCACCGGATAAAGTCCACGTTGCCTGAGAGCCCGCTGACGGTTGCGTGGGGCCGTTTAACTGTAGCCAGTCACTGCCATCCGAAGTGCCTAGGGTGACGAGTTCAAAGTCATCCAAATTCCAACCGCCAAATTCTACGCCACCGTCGGACTCTAAATCAAAACGAACTTTTACAGCAGCGTTGTTGTCAGCGTCGGTGCTGATGTCAAGATCTACGGGAACCCAGGACGTGTCTACGATGTGACCGCTGGTTGGGTTTTGCCAGACGAGGTTGCCGTTGACGCGGATCGTGGCTTGGTCATATTGACCTTCCTCTACGGAGAGCCATCGGCGGAAACGTAGGTGCACACCGGTGTGTCCGGTGCAGTCAATGTCCGGTGATTTCAGACGATTATGCACGTTCGATGCGTACTCTCCGTTCCAACCACTGGGGCCTAAGTCATTGCCCCAGATTTTCGTGCCAGAAAATGCTGACGTGGGGTCTCCCGCAAGCCCGTGGGGAACGTTTCTTTGCCAATCATCTTGCGTGGCTACCTGGGTGTGCGTCCAACCTTCGTCCCCACTCCCTTCAAAGTCATTGGCGTAAATGATAGTGCTGGTACCGATGCGGAAGAGGTGCGTAGTTTCACCCGCTTGAAATCCGTCGGGTAACCAGAGGCTTCGACCGCGGTCATCCATGCCTTCCAACCAGTATTCCACGGTGGCTGGCGCGGTTTGGCCTGGGATGCCTGCGGCCCATTGGTCTGCGGTGGAGGTGAGGGCGCAGGCAACCGTGATCCAATTACCGGAATCCACGCGGTAGTGCAAATTCAAATGGGCAAGGCTTCGTCCATTTCGGTCCGGTGCTTGCACGGCCACAAAGTAGGGGCCGAGTTCATTGCGGGTATCCACCAGCGCCGTATGCTCCAAAACTAACCCCGCAGGCCGAGCTAATTCCGCCAAAGTAGCCAATGCGCCTTGCGTGATCAGCCTGGCTAAATCAAAGTCATTCGCCGATGTACCGACGGTGTCTGAAGAGGAGTGGATGTACGGGCTGTATTGCCCAATATCCTCAAAAGGAAAACATGCGGGAAATCCATTTTGGAAAAATGGCCGATGGTCACTGGTTCCGCCGGAAAGATAACCGCTAGTGACGGGCAAACTGGGTACGTAAGCTTGGTAGACCTCCATCGCAAAAGAATTTAACGAGGGCGTGGTGTCGTTCAGCACAAAATCCACACTGCGGGAATCTCCGTTGGCGCGGTAAGCCACCATGTCCAACTGCACCATGCCGACGACGTCGGCTCCTTGGGAAGCCAAGTGACTGGCGTAGGCTTCGGAGCCCAGCAAGCCCAACTCTTCGCCGGAGAATGCACAAAACCGCAAAGTGTAGTCAAAATTATGGCCAGCAAGAATGCGCGCGATTTCTAAAACCGACGCAACGCCGGAAGCATCATCATCCGCGCCCGGAGCGTTGCCGGACGTAGTGGAATAATTAATGGAGTCATAGTGTGCGCCAACAATGACGACTCGGTCGGGGTCGGTGGTTCCAGGAAAATCACCGATGACGACGTCGGCGCCACTGTCGTAATTAAAAAGACTGGTCTGCGCACCGAGGGCGTTCAGTTCTTGAAGAATCCAATTCTGCGCGATTACTTCGCCAGGTTGAAAGTGTCGTCGCGTACCGAAATTGACCAGCGTGTTGACGTCGGCCAGAAGATTAGCCTTGGAAACCTGTGCGACGAGTGCTTGAATGTCGGGGTCTGGATTAACCGCCGACGCGCGTCGGTCTTGGAAAACGGCCGGCTTCATGGGGGATTGAAGTGCCACCGTACGAAAGGCGCCGTGGCAGGAAAAAGGTTGCTTTTGAATTTCATCCAGCAGCTCTTTTTCTAGCAGGCGAATCATCATGCCTTGCGACGGGGCTTTCCAGAGAAGTTGTCCGGCGTGCACCGCAGGGTTGCCGGGGAATTCATGCGCATGCGCAGAAAGAATCACCGGTTGGAAGCCGTCGGCCCATATAGGAAGGACTTCCATGGGCACGGAATAATGGTTGGCGAGGGTGGCGTTCGCCTGACCCAACAAAAAACCGCCCATGTCGTCATACATTTGGCCTTGGGCAATGAGGTGGTCCCGCACTTCCGCCCTGCCTCCGTAGTCATATACGGCCAATGTGGGGTCGTGCAGAAAGAAAAGAAGTAGGGCGGAGAGCATTATTGAACTTGAAGGGTGAGAAGGTTGGAGTCCAAAACAGCACCTGTGGCATCCAGCGCACCGGCTTCTAGGTAAATCGTGAGCCCGCTTGTGTTCGATGGCAGCGTTGCCGTAAAGCTTGCCAAGCCGACGGTATTAGCGCTTTGCTGACCACCCACCGTCCATGGAGTTCCAAGGTCAAAAGGGTGGCCCATGATGCTGGTGCCCGCGTTAGACAGACTCCAAAGTAGGTAAACTGTTCGATTGGGTGTGGCGCCAGAAACCGTCCAGTTTCCGGATCCTCCAGCAGAGGCTTGGGTCGTTCCACCAAGGTTGAGTCGATCTGTATTTCCACTGACTGCCTTGAGTCCGATAACTTTGACATCATCAATGTTCCAACCTCCATAGTTGTTGCTCCCGTTGGCATCTAAGGTCCAACGTATTTTTGCATCGACGCGGTCCGCCGACGCCGAGGAAATATCGTGGTTTTGGATGGACCATGCGGTGTCGATTTGGGCATTGTCGTTGGGATTTTCCCACGCAAGGTCTCCATTGGCACGAACTTGCGCAATGTCATTGAAAGAATGGTCAATAGCCAACCAACGAGCATACTCCACAAAGACGCGGTCAAATCCGGTAGTGTCAATTTCTGGAGAACGCAAGTAGTTTTTTGCATTAGACATGTACTTTCCATTCCAACTGGTGCCAACGCCAAGGTCGTTGCCCCAAACGTTGGTGCCGGAGTACGCACTAGAAGGGTCTTCGGCATCGCCGACAGGATTACCGCGTTGCCAATCATCTTCAGTGCTCTGCTGCACGTGTGTCCAGCTTTCATCGGAGGCACCTTCAAAGTCATTGAAGTACAAGAGAACTTTGTCTCCAATCAGGAAGCGCATTTCCCCGGTGGTGGGGTAGCGATAGTCGTTACCGTCGGAGTTGGTGATGAGCATGTGGTAGGTCACGACCGATGGAGAAGCCTGGCCAGGGATGCTTGCCGCCCAATTGATGCCACCTATATTGCTCATGCCAACGCTGATGGGGCCATTGCCGTCTACGTCATATTCCACGATAGCCGAAGCGATGCTGGTTCCGGCAACCGGGTCAAGGTCCGCGATGACGTTGTAAGGACCGGCTTCATTAGTGGTATCCGCAACCGGGGTATGGCTGACGTCCACCAAGTTGAGGGTGACCCCTGGGAATCCTTGTTCACGAAATCCACCATCAATGTCGGAGTAGTTTGGGGTGCCGTTATCGAGCAATCCGTCATCGTCATCCAATGCTAGCCAGTGATCCTCAATGTAGGTGCGAATTTTGGAATCGTTATAGCCGTTCATCCATGCATTGTGGAGTACGTTGGAAACCGTATCTCCAGTTTGATTACCTAAGCTCTGATTGAGATTACGGCGAACTTTCCAAAGTGCGCCCATGAGGACTTCGCCATCAGCATGCACTCCACCCCAGCAACCCCCATTGCTGTCACCGCAGAATTGCCGTGTGTTTTCCCCATTTCGGATTCCACCGAAACTCGAAAATCCTTCACCGACGAAGGGAGTATCGTAAATATACATCGCATAAACGTCGGCGTTTCCTTCGCCGAAGCCGTCACTTCCGTTACCACTACTGTACCTGTCATTCGCCCAGTGTCCTTCTTCGTGGGCCACAATGGTGCTAAATGCGGTATTCGCGCAACCACCACCGGATTTGTAAAAGTTAATGCTGGACCCGTTGTAGTACGCATTGCAAGTGTCATTGATGTTGACGTTCGCTTTGACGCGAAAATCCATTTTCCCATCATTGGCATTCGTCGCTCGTGTCCATTCACGGAAGTCAATGATGCACTTGTAAGCATTTGCCTGAGAGGTTGCTTGCTCTCCTTTGCCTGGATTCATTGCTGCGTTCGCTGGAGTTCCAGGGGCGAAAGACTGTGACAAGGTGTAGTCTGAACCTGCATTGTTCGCCACATTTGCAAAGTCTCCGTAATACTCAAAGGTGACGTTGACATTGGAAGACCCTGTGTAGGAAATAGTAAAGTTTCCACTTGCGTCCGTTTCGGTGTTCCCAGCACTACTTGTGACCTTCATGTAAGCCATGGGAAACAACTGTTCCGGGTTTCCATTCGAGTCAGCCGAAGCGCCGGGGGTTGCCCAGGCATCCACATGGCCCGACAGATCATTGGGGCCGGATTGGTGGTGGATGAGGTTTTGGCTCTCTATAATTTCCGCACTTGCATCATCCGCAGCAACAAAGATTTTTAAGGAAAAGGGCTGGGTGCTTGATTCTGCACGAAGGTCTATCATCCACGATAAGCGTGGGGTGGTGATCCCACCATCTTCAGAGGGGAAGATAATCAACTCAGGTTTGCCAATGTCTTCTGGATGGCGTCCACCCAATTCACGGAAGGCGTCCGCTGCCGCGGCGACAGCGGTCCAAGAATCGACAAGCGGATTTGTGGAAATCTGCACGTTTGGAAGGGCTTGGCTGTCTAGGGCCAAGAGGTTTCCCGTTGGTGTAAACAATGCGGAAACCCAACTCCCTAATATGGGAACTCCGTTCACTTCTTGGCGTAAGGTGACGACCTGCTTATTCGTGGTACCTGCATTTCCTAGATTTAAGAAAAGAGTTTCTTCAAAAACTAAAGTGGAATCTTGGATTTGAAACCAATCAAAGAGTGCATCCAATTCCATACGGGCCAAGTCTTCCCATTCTATGTCGGAGCGTGGAGTAAAAAAGGCCTCTCTTTTTGCACCAAAAAGAAAGCGGGCTACTTGCCGGGAATCATCCCAGCGAAGTCGCCAGCCGTTGCCGAGCTCTTCTTGGACTTGAGCTGATGTTGGCTGATTGTCTTGGAATGCCTGCCCGGGGGTTACCTGGGGAATGGCCATGAGGAGGAGGGGGAGGGTCGTGATCATGAAAAGAATTTACTGTATGACGAGTGTCAAAAGATTGGAATCTGAGATGGTGCCCGAGCCCCATTCACGGGCGGCACCTTCGAGGTAAACGGTCATCCCAGAAGCGGAAGGAGGAAGTTGTGTGGAGATGGTCGTCATGCCGGTGGCATCAAAGAGCCCCGTGGCGCCGATGTTCCAGTTGGCGCCGATGTCGAAGTTATGCCCCAAGATGTTGGTGCCCGTATTGGTGGTGCTCCAGAGCAACCAGAAAGTATTCGAAGGCGGGCCACCTGACAAAGTCCAAGAAGCTTGCCCGCCTGCAACCGCCGAAGTATCTCCGGCAAGGGTCATCCAGTCAATGTTTCCAGAGGATGGCATGAGAGAATATAACTCAAAATCATCAATTGTCCAACCGCCAAATTCTAAACCAGTATCGGTTATAAGATTATAGCGGACTTTGACGTCGGCACGATTATCTGCAATTTGACTGATGTCATACTCGTGTTTGTCCCATCGAGAATCTTGCGTGTGACCTGTGTATGGATTTTCCCAGATTTGGGTTCCATTCACTTTGATTTGCGCCTGGTCATAACGACTTTCTTCCACGGTGAGCCAGCGTGCAAAGCGAAGGCGGACATTGGAAAATCCCGTGCAATCAATCTCCGGAGAGCGAAGGTAGTTGCTGACATTGGGCTGGTATTCTCCGTTCCAGCCAGACAGACCTATGTCATTGGCCCAGACGTTATTGCCAGAGTAGGCCGCCGACGGATCTCCGGCTAAGCCTTGCGGTGTGCCGCGCTGCCAGTCATCTTGAGTGTTTACTTGGGCGTGAATCCAATCTTCGTCGGTGGATCCTTCGAAATCATTGAAGTAAATCAGAACCCGTTGGCCAACAATAAATTCAAACTCTGTGTTGCGTGGATGATCCTCTGAGTTGCCCAGCTGGTCTTCCGCAGCGAGGTAATAACTCACTTGTGCTGGAGAAATTTGGCCCGGGATTTCTCCTTGCCAAGTATTCCCCTGCGTGAGAGACATCATCACTTCTTGGCTTCCGCCACCGTCGACGGAGTAATGAACACTCGCCGAAGTTACGGTGGAGCCCATCATGGACGTGAGGTCGGCGGAAACTAGGTAGGGGCCGACTTCGTTTTGCGTATCTTCCAAGGGAATGTGCTCAAACTGAATAAAATCCAAATCAATGCCGGGGAAGCCTTGTTCTCGGAAGCCCAAATCAATTTCGTCATAGTTTGGAGTGCCGTTTCCAATGTTTCCGTCATCGTCATCGAGAATAAGCCAGTGCTCCTCAATGGACGTGCGAATTTGTGAATCGTTGTACCCATTCATCCAAGCGTAGAAAAGTGTGTCCGCAACAAGATCTCCAGTTTGGTTTCCTAGACTAGTATTGAGCCTTTGTCGAACTTTCCACAGCGCACCCATGAGAACTTCGCCATCAGCATGCACTCCGCCGTAGCAACCTCCATTGGAGTCACCGCAAAATTGCCGCGTATTGTTGCCACTGCGGATGTAACTACTTCCAGAAAAGTTTTCTCCCACCAAAGGTGTGTCATAAAGGTACATGGCGAAAACATCGGCGTTGCCTTCTCCAAAGCCATCCGCACCGTTTCCGGAGCCATAGCGACTATTTGCCCAGTGGCCTTCTTCATGGGCGACCACCGTGGAATAAGCTGTGTTGGCGCAGTTATTTCCGGACTTGTAAAAGTTGATGGAGGAGCCGTCGTAGTAGGCGTTGCAGGTACTGGAAATATTGACGTTAGCCCGTAAGCGAAGGTCCATTGTGTTGTCCGTTGGATCAATCCTTTTAATCCATTGATGAAACTCATTCACACACTTGTAGGCATTGGCTTCGGCTGTGATGTCCGCCGTTTGGTTGGGGTTCATGGAAGCAGTTTGAGATACGCCCGGCTGAAAAGACTGCGTCAACGAGTAGTCCGAGCCCGCCTTGTTGTCTACCCAGCACCAATCACCGTCATAGTCAAAGGTGACGTTCACGGCACTGCTTCCCGAGTATGGAATCGTGAATGTTCCGTCAGTAGCAGTGGTGGTGTTCCCCACGCTACTCTCTACTTTCAAGTTGGGCATGGAAAACGTCATTGCTGGATTTCCATTGATGTCCGGCCGAGTTCCCGGAGAGGCCCAGGATTCCACGTGGCCTTGCAAGTCTTGACGATGCACGAGGTTTTCCTCCTTCAAAATTGTTCCGTCCACGGCATCGACCCAAAGGCGTCGGCCGGACGGAAGGCTAATGGCCGAAGGAGTCCGTAATTCTAATTCCCAAGCTAAGCGCGGCTCAGTAACTTTTCCGATTTCCGTGGGAAGGATGCAGAGCTGGGGGAGGGCAATGTGTTCGGCCTTTTTCCGTTCTAATTCCTGATAGTTCTGATGGGCCCGGTGGATGGCTGTCCAAGAATCCAAAACCGGTTCCAGATTGATTTGGTGGGCCGTGGTTAAGGCCGAATTCTCCAGAGCCAGGAAATCCCCCAGAGGGGTCATTAAGACCATGATTTCCCCGCCAACCACCGAAAGACCATCTACTTGCTGCTGAAAACGGACGGCGACCTTGTTTGTGGTGCCGATGGCCTGGAGATGAAGCGTTTTGATTTCGTCAAGGAAAAGGGTGGAATCCGGGATGGGAAAGAAATCTTGGAGGTCATTCACGTAAATTCGGGCTAACTCCTCCCATTCCACTTCATTTTGTGGGGTGAAAGGAGCAATCAAGGTGCCGCCAAAGAGGCTTCGGGCGGCATGGGCACTAGGGTTTATCCGAAGAACCCAAGATCCGGGATGGGCCGATTTCCAAGCATTCCAAGGCATTGTTTGGGTGGTGGAGACATCCGCCTGAGACCTCGCTTCTCCTTGGCGAGCAGGAAGGGCAAAAACTAGGGCTGAGGAGAGGGCGGCGTGGACGAGGTAAAGCATGAAAAGGAAAGGGCTTAGGTGTATTTATGCAGGGGGGGGAGGCCCCTAGATGGTAAGATGGGTTGAAGCCTAGTTTAGTTCACTGAATTATCCCCCAAAAATGGAGATTGGTTCCGTCTATTCTTGCAAATATGGGCAATTCATGAGAGCTCGTTTTTGAATCTTTCAACAAACAGGGAAAATTCGGGTTAGAATCTAAGAGGCTCCTTTGAAAGGGTTCGCTGTATTGGCTTTACGTTACTGAGTTCCTTTCTACAGTTATCAGAGGATCTGGCCGATAAATTGCAGTCATGAGAACACCTTCTTTTCCCCTCATTCCCCTCGCTCTCGCCGTCCTCGGTATGGCGTTTACTCCGTCCTGTATCCCCTCTGGCACCGATGGTGGCAATGACTCTGGTGGCCTTGGTGCAGGTGCGGGAGACGGCTCCGGTTCCGGCGGAAGCGGCAACCAGTTCGGTGATGCAACACTGACCGGTGATTGGACTGGCGTCATGATTCCAGTTCCAAATCCATTAGTGAATGCTGGGGAAGTGCTTTTCCTATCGAGAAATTTTTACCTTCGAGTGAATTCTGACGGAAACATTATTTTAGCCTCCGACGGCCTTGGCCTCCAGTTTGATGTACTTTCTTCGGAGATACGTACTTCTTCGGTCGGCGGCGATGGGGGCTTCACGGCCACGATGAAAATCACTTCCGATCGCAGAGAAACTCTTACCATTGCCGGCAAGCTGAATGCAACGATGACCGGAATCTCTGGTTTTTATGAATTGCGATCTCACACGGTAAATGTTCCGATTGGAGAGCAAGAGTTGATTGATGCCGGGGATTTCCGCCTTCAATTAAGAGACCAGAACAACTCTGCGACAACGGCGAATTTGGCGGGTGCTTGGTCGGGCGTGGGCTACGACATTGATACTCGTTTCCTCAGCACGGTGGTTACATTGAACGCTGCAGGGGGTATTACGGATGGTGGTGTTTACAATGAAGGGTCCCTGGTCCGTAGCTTCTCCTTAAACGGCTCCAATGATGGCGTTCTGGCCTCCTTCAGCTTTCCAACGCTTGGCCGTTTAGATAATGTTTTGCTGGAAATGTCTGATGGAAACACGCTCTATTTGGATTATATTCTTGTGGATCTTGATGAAGGAATGATTTCCGGTCCTGTGTTGGATTCTCTGCGGCCCACGGCTGAGCTTGTCCTTCGTATGGCTCGCCAATAAAGATACTTGCTTCGTTCAGAGGCGGCCTCCGGGCCGCCTCTGCTTTTTTTCGCTACACTTTTGCCTGCTGATGACGAATTCCCCTTTCCACCTAGTCTCTGATTTTGACGGCGTCTGGACGGAGCCAGCGCGTGAACTGCAGGCAGTGCATGCGACGCTCATTCAAGAATTGGCTATATTGACGACAAGACCGCTCTCGCTTGTGGAGGAGGATATTGCTGGGTTCATCCAAAAAATTCTGGAAAAACCAGAATGCTTTGGCTGGAGAATTCAAGGTCGTTTTTCTTCCTATGTGGACGAAGATTTTTTTGCTCTCCCAACGGCCATTGGGCAGTTCCTTGAGGATGCAACTTCTAGCCCAGAAAAAGTGTACTTAGATGCCTTGCTTACTAAGCATGAGTCGGCTTTGGATTTTTTGGATTCCTGTTATCATAAAACGTGTGATCGATTTCGATCTGATGGAACACATGACCTCACGCGCGGGGCAGAGCGGGTATTAGAGTGGCTTTTGGCACATCAGGTACAAATCACTTTTGTGAGCAATGCACCCGTCGAGAAGATTATTGACTGGTTTGCGGCGCATGGCCATCCGGTCGTGGATGGACGATCCCCAGCATCTTCTGAAGCTCCTCTCCGTGCCTACGGGAGGGCAGGGAAGCAATTCCTCAGCAACAAGCCAAAGTCTTTGGTCTTTGGAGGTCGCGAAGTCCAAGTCGATCGCCCGGACTATCTTGCCCTTTTGGAACAAGCGAGCCCGGACATGGTCATTGGAGACGTTCTCTCTCTTGACTTGGCATTACCTTTGTGGATGCGTCAGGAAAAACATCCTGCTGCGCCCATAGCTGTCGCCTTAATGCACCTGAAGCATTCTCCTGACTGGGTGACTCGGGACATTGGAAAAACGCCCCATGCACCGGATTTTCTAGTTCCTCATATCACGAGTCTTCCCCGTTTGGTGACGGAGGTCCGCCGCATGAAGTCGGCAGGGCTCGCACCGGTATGATTCCAAGATATGGAACTTCCCTTTGACCGGGTCTGGCTTCCCTACCTCTACTTGTATGGAGTAGGGGGGCTCATTTTTTTCGGCGGCCTATTCATCGTTCTAAAAAGTACATCTTTCCAAGCCTCGCGCCCTGAAGATCGTCGATGGATTCGCGTCCTTCTTTTCGGTTTTTTCTGGTACGCCTCTCTCCACGGCATCGGCATTCTTGCCGCTATTGCATAGATGCTCTTTTCCTTTCTTTTTCGCATGCAAGAATCAGCCGAGTCTCTTTCGGCACAGGCCATGGACGCTGCTGCAGCCGCGGGTTCCTCTCCCATTTTCTGGGTTATCGTTATTGGATATTTTGCCTTAGTCCTTGGCTTTGGTTCCTACTTCGCTCGGTTTAACAAAAGCACATCAGACTTTTTCTTCGGGGGCCGACGGTTTTCTTGGTGGCTAATCACGATGTCTATTGTGGCAACGGGCGTGGGCAGTCACAGTTTTTTGAAGTACAGCGCAAAGGCTTGGGAGCATGGCGTTTCTGGAACCATGGCCTATATGAATGATTGGTTCTTCATGCCGCTTTTTATGTTCGGCTGGCTACCTATTATTTACTTTATGAAAGTTCGTTCTATTCCGGAATATTTCGAACGCCGCTTCAACCCCCTCGTTCGACGCCTCGCCACCATAGCTCTCTTAGTTTATATGCTGGGCTATATTGGCATTGGTTTTGCCACCATGGCAAAAACACTGTTGCCGATTATGGCACCTCATTTGGGCTGGGACTTGATGACCATCACTTGGGTGGTTGCTATCGTCGCGGGCGTTTACATTACCTTCGGCGGTCAAACGGCGGTCATTTTTACCGACCTTCTTCAAGGGTTTATCCTCCTATTGGCCGGCATGATTTTATTTGTGTTGGGTTTGAATTACCTAGGAGGTTTCGATGCTTTTTGGAATGCTTTGCCCGCCGACTTCAAGTTGCCCTTGGCAAATTACAATGATGATCCTGGGTTTAACTTTGTCGGGATTTTCTGGCAAGATGCGGTGGCTGGGTCCGTCGGATTTTTGTTTATGAACCAGGGTCTCATTATGCGTTTCATGGCCTGCCGCTCTGTGAATGATGGTCGCAAAGCCGCAGCTTTTAATGTGCTCTTTGCATTACCACTTTCGGCAGTTGCCGTGACTTGTGCAGGCTTGATTGGCCGAGCTATCGCAACGACACGGCCCGATATCTTGGATCCTGAAACGGTCAAAGCGGATGAGGTCTTTGTGCGAGTGACGGCCATTCTTTCCACTAAAGCCGGCTTTGGTTTTTTCGTCGCTGCAGTAACGGCTGCATTGATGAGTACGGTAGATACTTTGATTAATGCCGTGGCTGCCGTCGGGATTAATGATGTCTATCGTCCTTATCGAGAAGCCAAGGGAAAAGAAACGGATGACCGTCATTATTTGCGTGCCGCGATGTGGATTTCTGCAGGTGCTACAGTTGCGGGTGTTGGCTCCGCTTGGGCCTTCAATCAATTCGATTCTTTGTATGAAGCACACGGCTGGTTTCACTCCACCTTGACTCCGCCTCTGGTTGCCGCCATTTTCCTGGGAATCTTTTGGCCAAGATTTACGGCGAAGGGTGCCGTCGCTACCTTTGTATTGGGTAGCGCATTCATTGTTTTTGGCCGGTTCTTTCCTGGTTTGTTGATTGCACCCTTTGACCACGGAATCCCGATGGACGATGAAGCGCCGTACAAATACATCGGCGCTCTTTATAATTTAGTCGCTTGCTTCAGCATCGGCATTGTTGTGAGTTTGCTAACACGAAGAGAGGTCAAGGATATTCGCGGTTTAACTATTTGGACTGGAGAAGATGCGCGTCATTTCTTTAAGGGCTCGGCTCCGGATGATCGCCCTGGCTTGAAATTGCACCTTCGTTGGCAGGTCAATCCTGCGCTTGCGGAAGGAACCGTCCAAGTGGATGCCGAAGCCTTGGAGGGCCTTGCCGGTTCTGAGGGCGCCATGGTGTACCTTTGTGACCGGAGGAAATGGTTGGGCGGCTTGCGGAGCACGCACGCTGTTCTCCAAGGGGTGCATGCGCACGGTGAAGTCGTGCATTTGTCTCCTGATGTGGCGGATGCCGGTCATTTTCTCGTGGGCCAGGAGATAGTCGTTGAAAAGGAGTTCTAATCCAGGAACCTTTCTTGGGCGAGGCCGTCTAAAAAGAAGAGAGCATGAAATCTGAGGACCACAAGGAAAACGTCGAAGACCTCTTGAAGGCCATCGGCAAAGCAAAGGCAGAGGGTGGCAATGCCCCTGTCGAAAAGGGTCCATTGGTGCCATCTTTGCTCCGCACTGGTCCAGAGACGGGGGACTATTTAGGTGATTTTCACCTTTTAAGGGAGCTTGGACGCGGCGGAATGGGCGCAGTTTATGAGGCGCATCAAGAAAGCTTAAACCGTCGGG